>Ga0307515_10002480_pt1 | contig 40121 bp, 39 predicted proteins | sample 17_EM_MG_FD_194513 | JGI IMG/M metagenome (GOLD analysis project Ga0307515, IMG submission 194513) | Populus trichocarpa ectomycorrhiza microbial communities from riparian zone in the Pacific Northwest, United States - 17_EM | ecosystem: Host-associated > Plants > Roots > Unclassified | place... | reverse complement strand
TTAGAGGGAGCTCTTGTATAAGGACAAGAGGTTGAGTCTTAGGATAAGACGAGGAAAGAAACAGAAGTTTAGTTAGGCGGCTGTATTTAAGTTAATAAATGTTTTATTGAAACGTGGCTTAAACACCCCCGTAACACTTATAGGATAGTCAAATTTCAGAGCTCCTGGGGCATCAGCGCAGATCTACAGGAGACTTCGAGAGCAGCTGAAACCGCTGCACAGCTCTGCAGGAGTCTTCAACAGCAGCCATGACCACTCGGTATCACTGCGGTAGACTTAGTGCCGGATTCTCACAGCGGTGGTTCTTACATAGCCACAAGGCATTTCTTCCTATCATATTCGTCTTTGTTACAGTCACAAGAATCGCTACATCATAATATGGCATGCAGTATTTCAGTCTGTCTGTATATATACATACGGTCAATCTGGCCGCAAATGGTAGTCGAGCATGATCAGAGGAGCACCTGGACACGAGAACTTAGAGATGCACCACTTGGAGGCCGTGGTGGTGAAACGAAGGGGCTAGAAGGCAGAGATCCCACCATCAACACTCCGCCGCACGTATTGTGACATCCACACGGAATTCATGAGAAAGGGCGGAGCTGGTTCGAGGAGGGCAGGATTTGGGTGAGAAGCTAAGATACTACCCGGCGTTGAGGATACCCGCAATTGTGTGGATTGACGAATTTTTGGACAGAGTGAGAGAGACCAAAAGTTGGGAAAGATAGACTGTGTATTTTCATTGTATGATAACATGAGATGGAAATGAGATGATGTCTATTTACTCCAGGGTCTGCCGAATATATACTTCCTGTGACTCTGTCCACCTCCGTTACACCTGTATCTCTGTACACCCGCCGTCCCTCCATAAAGATGTACTTGCAGGCCGTGATCTGGCGTGTTTCGAGATTCGCTTGGTGACTGAGATCGAGTGAACTCAGAGATGCACTTGGAGGCCGGGATCGAGTGAACTCAGAGATGTACTTGTTGGCCATGATCGAGCGAGTGTGGAGATGCACTTGGAGACCAAGATCGAGTAAACCCAGAGAGGCACTTGAAGGCTGTGATCAAGCGAGTTCGGAAATGCACTTGGAGGCCATGATCGCGCGAGATTGGAGGAGTACTTGGAGGCGGTCAATCTGGCGGCGGTAGTTGGGGAGGGATGCATGATAGGATCTGAGTCTCTATTCATTGGTTAACTCGTAATTGTGAGAATGTAGAGAATTGAGAACCACATGGTCTGCCGAGAGATGAGACTGGCTGGGAGCGGGAGACAGTCAAACTTGGGTTCATGCAGTACGCGGTGTATGCAGTACCCAGTGTATGCTGTACTCCGTGTTAACTCCTGATCATGGCATGGAGAGATGGAGAGGGATGACTTAACTTCGTGTTCTTAGGAGATGGTAGAGTTGAGGACGAGAAAGAGAGACAATGAGAGGAGATGGGGGAAATCATCATGAGAAACTGGGACTTTAAAGAATTTCGTGTGAGAGTCAATTTGCCATCCCGGATGAGGCAGGTACGAGTCCCGATCCGGCATGGAGTATCACCGATGGGAGGTCTGCCCAACCCACCCATGCAAGTCATACCCCCGATTTTTCATATCCGCTCCTATCCTCGACATCGTTTTCAATCTTCATCCCCCATCTCTCACTTTCTCATCCACAACTCTACCATCATCGCAGAACACCAAGTTGAGTCATCTCTCTCTATCTCTCCATGGCATGATCCTGAGTTGACACCGAGTACAGCATACACCGAGTACAGCATCCACCCAAGATTGTTTGTCTTACCTTTATTCTCATGATCACAAGTTGACCCCTGAATGTAGCTTCCACTTCCGGCGTTCCTCCCTACATGAGAGCTCAAAGGTAAAGTCACCTTGTGTCATTCCCATGGTTGCGAGTTCACTAACTGATGAAGTGAGTCCTGGCACGCCATCCATCGACCGGCTCCAAGCACTCATCCAATCTCACTCGATCACTGACTCCAAGTGCATCTCCAAACTCGCTTGATCACGGCCTCCAAGTGAATCTCCAGACTGACTCGATTACGGCCTGCAAGTTCGCACGATCATGGCGTCCAACTGCATCTCCAAACACGCTCGATCACCGCCTCCAAGTGCATCTCCAAACTTGCTCGATCACAATCTCAGAGTGCATCTCCAAGTTCACCCGAAAACGGCCTCCAAGTGTATCTCCAAATACGCTCGATTACCCTCTCCAAGTGCATCTCCTAACTCGCTCGTTCACAGCCTCAGAGTGTATCTCTCAGTTCACTTGAGCAAGATTTTCAGGCGCTCCTCGAATTGCTCTCAAGCACCACCTGCAGCCAGTCCAGATATACCGTGCTTCGATGGGTAGCTATATAGATACAGAGATGAGAATGCAAACTGAATACATGACGTTTAAAAATCGTTGAACGATAGGTAGTAGCTATGATTTCCCGGCCCAACAGCAGCATTCCCAAAAAAGATGATTCTCCCAGTCTGCTCTACAGTGATCCGAGGTGCTCCCAGACTTGTCGCCGGAGCTCCCATAGTTGTTGCCGGGGCTCCCAGGTGCTCCCAAACTTGTCGTCAGCGCTCCTAGGTGCTCCCAAACCTATCACAATCTCTCCCATGGTACTCCTGTACCAGTCATCAGAGATCCCAGTTACTCTGAAGTCCGGCAGGAATGCCCTCCTAGGGTCTGATACTCTTCTGAAATTGACGCATCTAAGTTTACACTCCACATCCTCTCAGACACTCCTGGAGGCTTCCAGTGACTGAAATACATTTTGCTGATGTAGTCAAATATGTACAGGATATTCCCGCCACATCCTCCGGGACATTAACAACATATTTTATTCACAGAGCTGCCACTGAGTGTACTTGAGCTTTTTGATGTACAAGAACAGTCAAAACGATGTATATAGACAACAACAGCCACATTGCACTGTGATCAACCGTGATTCAAGGCCAACAATCGTTGATGCTCCGTTGACGCTCATTTTCAATATGGGGCAGGGAGGATGTTGCTTTCTCTTCATCCTATAAGTGCAGCAAGTTCTTTGATTATGACAGTCTGCAACCTGTCGCCCCCCGGATCACCCAAGATCCACGACCAGCAATCGTTGACTCTCATTTTCAAGATCAGGCTAGGGGTTATCGCACTCCGTTTTTCCTATAGAGGCGGGCAGACATTACTTAATCACTGTCTGCAACTTATCGGCAGTCTGATCACACAAGACTCAAGACCAAAAATTGTTGACTTTCCATTGACGCTAATCTTGATGTATTGTATAGTCAATAACTGCTGCCATCGTTGGTTGTATAAATGAATTTTTTTACTTATTGGTTGCCATTCTGTCCGATTGAGACTCAGCCGGTTGGCAAAGCCAAGCTAAGTAACATTCCTGCATTGGCTGCTCTCATGCTACCAAAATTGATATATATAACTGAATATTACATTTCGCGAGCTATACTTTTCTTTATGAAAATTCACCTCATGCGACTGGTCACTATTCACCCATAATATTTCTCTAAGTGAAATTCTTGGTCAAGCAACATATGGAACCAGGTGAAAACATATTGACCAAATCTCTCCTACTTTTCCATGTTTCCCTGATTCCTCCTTGTTTCCGTTGCACTGAGAGACATCAACCCCTTTTCAGCCTGTTACATTGTCCTCCATGTTGGCCAAATCAATCCGGGAACATATGGTGCGGTACTCACAACCCGGTGCTCTGGTCTTTCCGAAGGCTTGAAGTCATTGCCTAGCTCTACATTGGATTCCTCATCTGCCTCACATTCGTCTTTGCTCTCGTTTGGATTATCCAAATCCCCATTCCAGTTAAGCCAATTTTTGGTGTGGAAAATGTGTTCTTGTGCGCTCTCCTCATTACTTTAGACTGGATGACGGTTGATTCTTCTCATTCGGTGGACATTCAATACCTGAGTTCATCCTGCATGGTTATCCTTTGCAGACAAAGCTGGTGGCAATGGTAAGCTTTCTGACAATTTAAATGCAGCTGCACCATCAGGTTGAACATTTGACCAGGATGCTGTGATGATCTCTTCCATATCTGAAATGTATCCTATGGCTGTCATTTGCTAGTTTTGTGCGCGATATTCCTTCTGTGTAGCACATAGGTTAGGACTGCCCTACCACATCTGCAAAAATTCATGGACCTTGGCCATTCTGTGCAATTCATTTTCTTCCGGGTCTTTGTTCGGTTCCAAGTTGTTTTCAGATTCCGTGGAATCTGATGCTGCGCAATCGCCCGCCAACATTCCATCATTGGCTCAAGCAAACTGTCTCACAACGACATTTCCAGAACCACCTCATCAGTACTTTTAGACTGCCTCCAGCCAATCACATCTCGCCCAAGGGAAAAACTGGCCTCCACTCCTACACCATGTGGTATAATAGAGACTATGTCATGTGCCACATTGGAGTGATTGGCGTAATTTGAGTGTGTTTCATCTTGTTGGTGCCACCAGTTGGTGATATCTGGTAACTGAAATGTATACCTAATCTCCATGGGGTCGGAGTGGTAATCATTTTGATTTGGATTAACTTCACCCTACATCATTGGTGATTCAGGCGGTGAATTCAAATACATACTTGCGGCTGTCAATAAGCATGCTGTGCAATCGCTTCGTCTGGGTGTTTTTTCAGCTACTCTTTCAGGTGTTAAGTATTCTTTATCATCACTAGACAAATCATATGGATCAAATGACGAGTGACCGAATCCAGAAGCCATGGGAGTGAGGAAGATATTGCTAGGCGGAACATTTTCGGGTTGAATAACGGGAATTCGTCGATGTGTGGCACTGCGGTCATTCGCCAGATTCTTCAGAATGGCCTCCTGGTATTGTGCAGTATATGAAGTCTCGTCCTCAGGATTAATATCCATCCCCTTCTCCCACTTCCTAAATGATCGCAACTTCCGGACAGGATTGAGGATACTTTGTGAAGTGAGAAGCTCACTGGTTGTTCATGTAACGTCAGGATAGTATTTGGACAGCGTCTGGCATGCAACCGTCACGGTGAAGTCTAAGTCCTCCATCCATGGTGTCATCTATGCGGCCAAATCTTGCATAACGCCATCCATGTGATCTAAAATGTTATTGTAAACGGTGATGACATGATGCAGACTAACCGAATGCCTTTCAGACATCCACAGGGTCCAGTATTGGAATGACCTAAAAACTTCCATGACGTACTTGATGATGGTCCATTCATCCTGACTTGTGAAGAGTGGCTGGTAATTACTGTATTTTGGAATCAGGAGCCACATGTGGCTGAATTCTCATAATCAGTAGGCTTGCTCAAGCAACTCCAGTGTCGAATTCCACCGTGTTTTCACACCCATAGTAGGTAGCACCGCAACTCATACTGTGCCATGTTGACAGTGAATGAACTCATTTCAACAACCAGGTGTCAGTGTAATCAATGCAGCAAGCATCTTCTGCTATATGAGGTGTTAGGGGTTCAATCTAGCAGTGGTAATGATACATGAATGGATTGCAGCAGGGTACATGTGGCTACAACTACGTTAGTCATATGCAAAACACCTACAGTGCAAAAAACGACATCAAGTTTGTCAGCCAAGTGAACTTTAGCGGGATTACACTTGGGCCACATGTTGATCAATTGGTGATTGGTATGCCTCACTACTGGATTGACTTTCGATGATGGAATTATGTTGCCATTACTGGGAAGTGAAAAACCTTCAGGAGTGCGCATAATTAATGGTCACAACTACTATCTCTTATCAAGTGGGACAACACACAGTTAAGTTGCAACTAAGCAGAATTACGTGTGCAGCAGACGATAACCCAATATGCAAGAATGAGGGATGTGCAAGCTTCTGCGCTAAGCAGTGAGAACAACATGCGGCACTCCCCGGTCTACAGATGGTCAAGACCAAAGCACGCGGTGTCTGATGGATTGATGACATTGGCTGAAGATAAGAGGCCTGAAGTAAACCTGCGCATTGAATTGAGACAGTATGCATTGCAAAATCTGAGTATTGTGTTATGATCTACGTTGTCGGAGCAATCGGTTGGTCACCGAATTAAGTCTTTGAAGCAATGCCAAATATCCATAATCAGGCAAGGCCTTTAACATCAGCAACAAACCTACTTTCCGTCAGGGACACCCGGGTGTACCTACCGGCCCTTACGGCTCTGACGGAACCTCGTACCCTATGACCGAGAATAAAACGTGACCCATCGCCTAAGTGAAGGGTCGCGTTGCATACCTCCCCTGCCGCAGCTATTATACCACGTCTCTTATTCTTGCGATGCGTCGGGGTGTAGATTACCCTGTGGACGCTCACGCAAAGTAAAGCAGTGTGGTGGCGTATACACACCGTCAGAACGACACGTGTGTTACATTCTTTGCAGGGGCTCCAGTTACACTGTAGCCGTTTCCCAACGCCTAGCGCTGTTTATGCCTTTCCCCGGCCGAGCGCCACATTTTACCTCTCCGCCATTACTATTTATCGGATGCCGCACTCTCCAATATATGTTCAACATTGAAATTTCGTCACGTATTGCGATACAGTCTTCGCTTCGGATACATTGCTTGCCGTGGCATTTGCTTAGCCATTATCGTAGTTTGCAGGTCTGTAATGTACTGTGTAATCTTCACACTCTCTAGTACTATGCCCTCAGTGCTCCAAATTCTGCTTTGATCCATCATCGGCTTGCGATGCTTCTTGATCCTCATCCTCATCCGCATCGTCGCTATCGTCACCCTCTTTTCCGTCCACATCACTGGTTGCCAGGTCAAACCTCTCGAGTTCAGTTGCGGCCCGTCGTCACCGGCTGGCGGTGGGGATGGCATCGCTATAGTTGATTTCATCACCTTCATCGTCGTAATCGTCGCTGTCCCCTGGCATCCCGAAAGGCAGGGTGTCATCAGTACAATTGTTGTATATTGGGATATTCGGGTCAGTGCTTCCGATTCCAGGCTCCTCAAGCACCACCTCAGAGGTCAAATAGTCAAGTAGAATGCCATTGGCAACACGCGCTGCTTCCATGCTGATGACCTCGGCAGGCATTGGGTTCTCCGCCTGTTGGATCTGATGTTCTACTGTAGCATGGGTGTTCTTATAAACCCTCTGTTGGTAGCTCTCCGGTAATGTGTTCCAGGTATTCATCAAGTATGTATATGTGTCTGCAACGCCAGGCGAGGTTAACAACTTGCGACCAGTTGCAGCGCAGCAGGATGTGTCCTTACCAACGTCGTTGTTGTAGTCGAAGTAGTTCGAGCGATCAGATCTGTCCGCTTTAAGCTTTGGCTTGGAAGCTTTCAGAGGAACACCTCTCTTCTTTTGCCACCCAAGGAGAGCATGGCGCAATGCGGTGCAGGTAAACATGATCAGTGGCCAGGGTATATGACCGTCCTTGTTGTCAATCATGGAATTATAAAATCCATCAGCTTACTTACCGCAGTTATTCGCCCGATGATATAATTTGATGCAGATATACCCCGGGATTGCTTCTGCCAGGAAGTAAGGTGGATGCTGGCTATTAATTAACAGCTTTCGACACTCTCTGCGTTCGATTTGGACTGCGTCACCACTTTCCACACGCTCTGCCACAGAAAAAAGATTCGCATTGTCTGCCAGAAGGGAATCAATAAATTCCAAACGCTCTGCGTCGGATCCAAAGCGGTGGAGACCATACTGCTCTGCTATATTGTCCCTTGCTGATTGAATATAATGGGATTTTACTTTGTTGACTTGTGCTCGAACCTGGTACCTGTTTGAGCATGTAATATCCAACGTGGGCCGTTGCTGCAGCATACCTCTTTCAAGATCTCCTTTGTGCCTGCCTCAAATGCTATGGACCTAATGCTGTCAAGCTGCATTGCGGTGTTCCAGTGCTTCTCTATTCTCTGCCAGTGTGGGGCTTCAGCAACTGCTTTCGAAACACGTCACGTTGCATATCTTACCGTCTCCAACTCGCTTGCACTCATAAACGGCCGTCTGTTTCACATTTCGACCTCCTGGAGTCTGCCCGTTGCAAATACATGACGTGTCATGTCTGAGTTACCAAATCGATGGATGTCATGACTACTGCAGACGATTGATCAAGGTGTACACACCGCCTGTGGTTGCAATTGCCACTGTCTCTGTCACTGATTCCTTTCTGTAGCTCGCGTTCGCAGTGAATTTGTAATGATCGAGCAGGCTTCTGGATTAGGGATGGGGGTAGGCAGGTTCTCAAGACCGCTGAGAGGAGTGTGAATGCTGGCAATGCCAGATGCGAGGCTGGATACAACCCGAGGTGTTCAGTGTGCCTGTGAGGTTCCTTTGGGTGCTGGTGTAGTATGACTGCTTTTACCCGGTGTAGGGGTTGGAGTATTTATTGACCATTGCTGTGTAGCGGACGGGGTGGAAGTCACGCATTGAGTGATATCTGCCACACCAGAATTGTTCAAAGAAGATGAGAGGGTGGCGTTCTGACCATGGATTGTAGAGGCTACAGAACTTCCTCCTTGAGAGGTATCCCTCTCGCCAGCCGGTGCGGAAATGCATATCTGAGCAGGGGGAAGCAGAGAATTCCCCAAAGGCCTACACTTTTGTCGTTTCTGAACAATTCGTACGACCACTGTCGTGTCAGGTTGAGATCTTTGGGAAGGCATAGTCCGATATAGATGTTCGACGTTCAGTATGTAGGAACATTTCCCTCTGCATGCATATGCAACGGCCGGCGAGGTAGACTCCTATTTCAGCGACCAGGGCGAGATATGAAAAAAAAGTGACGGGCAGTGTATACTGCGCTAAACTCCAAATCACTATCGCCGATGACGCTACTCAGGGATGAGATCCCTTGAAAAGCGTTCAATTATGGGGTTAACTGCCATCAGATTAAACTCAGATTCAACTCAGTATTGATACTCACTGTTACAGCAACGTCTGAAGGTCTATTTGCACTGCTTGAAGGGTGTTTATGCCTTCTTGGCGCGAATATCTCAGTATTGCACTCGTTCTTGGCACAGTACTTCGAACCATCGTTTGTGTATATCGTCAGTTTCCCGGTGGAAATCCTGCTTTGGCAAAGCTAAAAGCATCCCAAATCGAAGAATGACGTATTCTCTATCCCATGACATCAATTGCGTGTGCTTTTTCCACCGCTAGGTGTGTTGGTAGTCGTGTTGGATCGTTCCACATTGGGACAACCCGAGAACCACTCTGTTTGCTCTGAGATGCATGACGTCTGAGCAGTAAAAGTGGTATGTGATGCAAAAGCAATGCCTGGCGTTGTAAACTGTCCTCACCGCGAGTACTACATCTCCTCTCGAGGCTTGTCATATAGGAGGTGCCTAGTGGGAGTGCAAGATGAAGGCTGGACCGTGTTGTGTTCGTTAACCAACAAAACACAGGATATGAATCAAAAGTATCATATCTCACATGTTGGACCAAGAAAGCACCGGAACTTGAGTATATATATCCCCTCTTCCCGCCTACACCTCCTTTTCCTTTTCCTCCCATATTATACACAACGCCAGGATCCTGAACTCTCACGACATCACGTGACTTACCCAAAACAACTCCTCTCGTTCCAAAACACACCTGACAGCCTACAAAACTTTGTACTTTCCCTCGGCGGTTGCTTCCGCTACATGCAACTGTATCATAATGCTAACGCTTGGATGTAGATTCATTTTCAGCTCACAGCGATGGCATTAAACAGCAGCCGCAAAGGAAAGGGGAACGCTAAGGCAAAGATGCCGACATCAGTTATAAATCGACACCTGTCATTGGATTGGGACTGTATACCGGGATTCATCTCGGAAATCATCCGTGGACTCATACAGATATACAATGTTTGCGGCGTTAAGCATCAGATGGCATGGGACCTCTTTTATGATATGATCTTTCTTGATCCAGTTACGACTCGCCACATTTCACAATTCCAGCTGATGTGGCCGCACTGCCGGAGTAGGCGTTCGCCTTTTTGGGAGTGGTGGGCACCCTACTGCTCCTATATGGGGCAAATGGTTGACAAAACCCTCGATCACATGAATAATTGGCGGTGGGACTACCTCTGTGCCTTCGGGGATACAGTTGATCGCTCCAATCCACAGATAACCAGCTCGGGGAAGGTTGAACGCACCAGCAAGCGTTTCTCTTGGTACTGTAGCGATGCTCTCAGGGCAAAGATTGAGCCGCCAAACTGCCGGAAGTACAAGCCAGTGGACTTTCTGGCTGTTAGACCACTGAATTGGGATGAGATAGTCAAGGAGGATGATGATGATGAGGACTTGGCTGATCCTGGAGCACCGAGCAGTGGAAGGTGCCGTCATGGCGATGGCAGTGACAATGATGACGGCGAGGGTGAGGAGGATACGCAGGGTGGTGAGAAAGGAACGGGCAAAAGGAAAGGAGTGAAGGGTCGGAAGGGGTAACCGAAGGCCACTGAGGACTGGAACGGGAGGTGGAGGGCAACGGAGGAAGGGAACTGGAACAGGAACAGGAACAGGAACAGGAATGGGAACTAGAACGGGAACGGGAATGGGACCGGGAATGGGAACGAGAACAGGAACCGGAAATCGCAAAGTATTTTCAAACAAACGGTAGGGGGAGAAAGCTCGCAGAGCGGTGGAAACGCTACAGCGAGCAAGGGGAATGGGACACCGAGGGCTAACTAGAAACGGTATATTTTGAGCCGGAAGCATCGACCGCCGTGTCAATGTCCTCAGATGATGATACCGACTCTACCGAGGAGTCGGACGGCAAATATTACTCAGAAACCAATTCTGATGTGGCTATGTACGTGGAGGATGATGTGGACGCACCAGACGACGTTGATTCAGGCTGCGATGTGACTATGGAAAGGGACGGTGACAATGATGTGGCGGAAGATGAACAGTAGGAAGATGAGGAGGAAGAGGAGGAAGAGGATGAGAATAAGGATGAAGATGAGGATGATGGCAAAGAACCTCGGACGATTGGCCAGGGAGGGATGGTAAATACATCGGCTGAGGGTGTAGATACCATGGTAGACGCTTAGCCAACCATGCTACCTGAGCATGGCCAGGAGATGAGCGAGCATACCCCACAGCCACAACCTGTGGCACCTGCCCCACAGCCTCACACCACAGAGCCTCACCCATGACCACGAACACCGGAGACGCATCCCCCCAGTGGGCTGGTATTTCAGCGGTTTGTGACGCCGGAATAACCTCGCCCAGCGGCGCCAACTCTGCAAGAAGCTGACGCAGCCGGAAACAGCTGGGATATCGGTGTGGTTCAACAGCTACCTGGCCAATCAGCAGGTAGTGACAGTAGCCCCGATGTCCGTCTCCCTGATGTCCCTCTCCCTGATGTCCCTCTCCCAGATGTCCCTCTCCGCGATATCCCTCCCCTCGACGTGCGCCCGGACGTCAACGTTGGTGAGAAGCAAACCAGTCTTCGCGTTGCAGAGGAGGCGTGCGTTCTTGTTACGGTCGGGTTCTAATCATGTGAGATTTCTTTGCTGTAATCTATTCATCTCAGGCACTGATCAAGGCATGGGTGGAGGTGTTTTGTTCGCTTAGGGTTTTCTGTATTCCGGCTCATCTGCGTTAGGGGATGTGGGCTTGTTCGTTTCCTTTGTTCTAATCTATTTATCCCAGCCATTGATTATTTCATGCATCGCGAGGTTGTTGGATCACTCAGGGTTTATTCTTCATTTTATTCATAGTATTATGGGACATCACATATGCAGTGTTTTTGCAACTCCTGGCGTGTAAGGAACCTCCTTGTGATGGTGTTGAGGCTCAATGAATTTCTCAAGTTAGCTGAGCTTATACCCACACGAGACGGCTCAGGCCAAGCACCAACTTTCGTCACTGTCTGAAGTGAATACTCCTCTCCTCCCATGTCATCGACAATGCCGGTGGACACCCAAATCTGTTGCCCCAAATGTTTATGCCAAAAGAAGTTCACCACAGACAGCTGGTGACTAAAACATATTGAATCACACCATCCTGAACACCTTCAAGTTGCACGCCAGAAGAATCTGACTATTCGCAGCTCACCCCGATGCGTTGAACCCGCTCAGAGTCGTGAATTCAACACTAACAAAGATTCAGTTGAAGACTTGGATGTGTTTCACTACCTCAAACACCTTGAAAATGTCGCAGACTCAGAGTCTCGACCACCACTGCCTCCCCAGCTGCGGACAGAATCATTTGCTGGCGCCGGTGCTCCACGGAGCCATTACATTGCTGGGCCATGGGAACGCAACACTCAGGGTTGCCTTAAGACGAACCTACAATACAATCCCTACTGCCCGTTTGCCACACGCGAAGAGTACAAATATCTCCAATGTGGGATCCAGAAGAAGGGAATGAAGACATACTATGATAATGTGCTGAAGGAAGAAGACACCGCTCTGCATGTCCCAAGCTTCAAAAGCAAGGATGCCATCCAGAAGCTCGTGGCTAGCATGCCAGACGATCAAGCTCTCGGGGAGTGGGAACTGCATACTCTCAAGTATATGAGATGGAATCACAATCACCAATGCCCTGTGAAATACTGGAGTCGAGACATCATCAAAAGCATGAGATGGTTGATGAGGCAGCCAGCCTACGCCGAGCATCATATTTACGCCCCTCAGCGTTAGTTCAAGAGGGATACGCCACCGAAACGCCTCTATACCGAAATGCATACTGCAGAATGGTGGTGGGAGACACAGGTATGGAGAGATATCCGAGGGTGATGACGTGCTAACTGACCTTAAGTCAGCGCTCAGAGTGGGGGATACACTGGTTCCCTCAATCTTCATGTCCGACGGAACACATCTCTCCAATTTTGGTGGCCACAAGAAATAGTAGCCTGTATATATGACAATTGGCAATCTATCTTCGAAGATCCGCCAGATACCCTCAATGCACAGCGTCGTAATTGTGTCTCTCTTGCCGATTCCGATCAAGAACTGCATTATTCCTCAGAATCGGCTGGATGAGCAACTGCAAACAAACCGAGAGGTGCTGAACAAGGTACTCCTGCGGGTACTCCAGCTCCTCACATTTAAACAAAATCCCAGTGCCGAGAGCGGATATTTCAACGTGCTTTGTGCAGATGGCAACTTCAGGCTTTGCAAACCGGTTGTAGCAGCATGGCTTTTGGATTCCCCTTAGTATAGCGATCTACATCATCATGAGCGGCATGTCTGTTTTTGATGCAAGTGTCCAAAGCACAAAGTTGGAGATCACGTCCCCTGCTGACAAGCAACACCACCAGCAGGATCATAATGTATATCAAACACTCGGTGATGCCAACATCAAGGCGGACAATGCTGAAATCTCATTGCGCCATGTCCACTGAGAATTCAACGTGTTTCAACATATTCCCTGTATCGTGAGGGACCTCCCGAACACCAACCTCGTCCATACAATGCAGATCAGCATGACTGACCACCTCCAGAAGTGGAATTTTCCTTTTATGAAGACACACGAACGGCTCGACAAATATAATGCAATATGGTTATCCGTGCCTGCTTACCACGACATCACACCAAAAACTAAGTCATATGAGGAAGTTTCTCAATGGAATGGGAAGGAGATGAAGGAAATGAGCCAGTACCAGCTTGGAGTTGTAACCCAGGCTCTTCAAGGTGGAAGCCCCGCTCAGCATCCCATATCCAATCGCCCAATTGAGTGCACAGGGGCATTGTTAGAATTCTATATGTATGCTCGATATAAATCTCACAATGATGCAACATTGTGCCACATGGAAGTTGCCTTGCATCGTTTTCACACCTTCAAAGATGTATTCTTACTCGGACGAGCCGGCAAAAGGGCGAAGGCCAAATCCAATACCCTGAGAACGCAACTCATGAAGATGCGAACAGTAGACGAGGAAACAAATCCTGAAACTTGGACGGCATCCAAGATGCGGTGAGAAATGAATGCCTGGTGGGAATATATCAGCCACGAGATAGATGTTTCCAAGGAGTTAGATGCCGACTTCATCTTGCCGATGATCCACTTGATGTCACCCTGGGTCGAACAGATTTGTTGATACAGAGCCTTCCAACAGTATTCTGCCGACAGGCATGAACAAGCACGTAAAACAAACTTCAAGGACGGTTGGAACGCCTCCAATCACATTCTCAACTACTTGCGGCAAGTAATCACCTTTCAGCGTCGCATTCTCTTCTTCGTAATCAGAGAGCTCAAACTCCAACCCTGCGCTCAGCATCGAGAGTACTGTGCTGCCACCTGCAAAGTCCTCCCTTCCAGTGCTGCTGTGGCTGCCCCCCTGAGCTCCCAGTCATATGCGAAGCCCGAATTCATGCGACCCCAAAACCGCCGTGATGGAAAGCATCCTGACGCTATGATCAAAGACTTCAGAGCATTACTCACCGATCTGCAAGACGCAATGCTCCGCGTGACAATATACAACGGCACACGGGAGTTTATCAAGCATAAGAGTCGTAACAATACGTATATATCGGATGAACAACTGCACCCAATGGAGCTCTGTATTTACAATCCTATTAATGTTTAAGTTGAGGGTTTAGAAGGTGAACACATATCTCAGATTCATCGATGCACCGGAAGCCAGAGCTGTCTCGGAGGGGAACGACAGAATGACTGGGTGTGGGTAACGCAACCCACTGGCAGGTGTTATGGTGCGCTGAATGGTCGTCTCCCGTGGCAACTGCCACGACTATTAAAAATTAAGCTACTGAACGAGGATGGAGCTTTTGTTGAGTCCTCGTTAGCACTGGCGCTCACAACAATACCTGAAAACTCGGGTAACTTGAATCCCGTCTCGAAATTTGTACAAGTGAGAAAAGCACAGGTAGCCGTTGCTTTGCAAGTTTTCAGCATGGGTAACATCGTCGGCTGCACGCACGTAATTCCAGGGATAGCTACTAGAGGTAAGACAGGAGACGGACGGAACGAGCGATGGATTGTCAATAGCCACATGGATCTGGCGACTTCGAATGATGTGTATAATTACTAGAGAGAGTATTGCATTTTGCGCACAGGTAGAAGGAACGCGAGGGGAGGTTTTCGCAGAGTCACCCATCGCGTTGCAATCCCGATGCAAGTGCATACCCAATGAACCCATCCCAACGTATGGGCACAGTTGGCCACAATGCCAGAGTGTTCGTTTAAAATAGGAGAGCGACGGAACGAGAAGAAACGGTCAAAGCGGGATGGGAGGGAGATATGCAATGCGACGTGTCGAAGTAGCCCTGGGCGCGCAGTAAGGCGCCACTGGGATGTCTCTGACGGCTCCAACAGGCCGCGTCCACTCAGACGGAGCCATTCCGCCTTGATGGAAATGTCTTTTGCTGATGAATAGTCAAAAGATATTAAAAATATATTGAGATAAAGCACTGTCTAGGCTATGTGTCAGCAGATGTTCCAACTACTGAACAATATGGGAAACATGATGTCGAAGTTGAAGTTATAATCTGTCAGACTCTACATTTGATATCTTGTTATGCTCATAACCCCATAAAGGAGCATATTGCTTCAAAACTACTCATGCATGAACACAATAACCCAAGGAAAGCGTGACACTTTCAATGTGGCACTTAAGTCGTTTCGGCGAAAGGCTATGATTCAAAATCGTGATGTCATAGACGAGATTCCGAAGTCTTGCATGAACTAAGGATCCGACTATAAAGAGATCACAATGTTCCGGCAATGAGAGGAACAAGCTCTTGCAGTGAACGGTCAGAAAAACCTACCAGCAAAGAAGACCTTAAAATATTATTGTGTCTTTATGATACCTATATCAATAAATATTATTATCATATATTATTAGCTTTGTAGCAGCAGCACCGCACCTCGGATGAGTAATACCTTTGAGAATGAAGCCAATATTATACTCTGGAATTTAGCCAAGTTATGGGTTACTTTTCAACAACGTCAATACCTCTTTGCGGCACAGTGCATCTGGTGGATAGCCACATTAGTTTAATTGGATCCAGCATTATGATTCTTCCTTGGTTGTCAGAAATTCCCGTCAGAAGAACAGAATCGTAACGAATTACGTGAACTGATACAAGTATCTATTCACAGGGAGATATCTGCAACAGCCTGAGATGGAATAAGATGGTCAGAATCATTCTAATCTGAAGTCCCGGTTCAAAGGCAGTATTGAGTGGATCATTTAAGATGAACCGGGAGAGGAAGAATCAAACCTCTGCCAAAAAGCAAGAAGCAACATAAGCATAAAAGGAAAAATTTTGGAAGGATACAAAGGTGGAAAGATACCTTTGCAAGACTTCTCAGGGAGGATTAAATTTTGGAAGAAGCCTCACAGAGGAGTCTTATGTATTGTAAATATTGTTTGATGCCACGATTTAACTTGGTTGCCATTTTTCTGCAAGCATCCGGAACAACAATAACTATTTGTCCTCTGTGCATATATGATCTTTATCAATTACCAATATACTTCACTTGGAAATACGCTCAGGAAGAATATAGTATCTAGGGCTGTGCATAAGTGCATACAGTTAGAGGAAAGCACCCCCCCTAACAGTATAATATTTTATAACCTTACGCTCCAGGGTTAAAAATATATAAACGAAATTTGGCTAACAGGATATGAGGTGCTATACGAGGAAGGCACCTTATTCTTATGGATGAAGAAACAGTTGGCTGAGCTGTATAGAGTAGCTGCTCCAAGGAGTAAAATAACCAGTCCGCATTTATTCAGAATACCTTTTTCTGAATGAGCATACAATTACGGCTATAAGAGTACACCAAATGAGGATATATATCACAAGGAATTATCCTCTGTTTCAGAAGCTAAAGCTTGGGGCATGATATTTTTCAGCAAAACGGAAGCTATATCTGAGCCGGATAGTAGGACTCAATTTCGCTGGAGAAAATACCGGGTCGCATGTGAGATAAAATCATAATATTCGATTTAGCTGGTTATACACCATATTGATGGGAATATGAATCACATAATATATTCGGTTTGATAGAGGAGATATTATCCGAATTTCATGATCACGATTCAAACCATCCAATCTTTCATGAACAACCCGAGACCCCGAAAGCTTGGGTTGACTATTATTGGCACTCAGTTATCAACTGAAAATTGCTTAGATTAGACAATATTGTGTTCAAAGATCAATGGAAGTATTACCACTCTTTGAACAATAAGTGGAAATGCGCTTGCAAAGAAACTGATAAAACTGGGTGGTGTTATTGCGAAGATTACAACAGTGCGGCAAAATGCTGCCAGCAGTGGTAGACCTTTCTTTTCCACCGATGGATAGGATATACAATATCATGTTAGTATTCATAGTGGCATATATGATGATACTGATACGGATTATCATTGAAGAATCGATGATGATGCGATATTATAAATTCTGGAACACCAATTTGATATTGCTACAGCCAGAGTGGATTGAAAATTTGGAATAATCATTCGAAGTTGCTGATGCAAAAGTCGATAAATATACACCTTGAGATTGGAGGTTGTATACCAAAGGAATGGATGTTGGGTATAACAATGGTTATAATCAAGGATTGTTGGAAGGACATGATAATGGCTGGGAGGAAGCCAAAGTATATTATCAGAGAGTATTCGAGAGGGAGCTTAAAGAAGCCAAGCAGGGATGTAAGGAAAGGATCAATATAATGATTCAATGGATGAAGATAGCGAGGAGCTTAGGGATTCCACTATGGAAGAAGATGACGAGTTGTCGTCTTATGGACAGAAGAAAGACTCAACCCAAATGGAGTCACGAGAATGGTTTTGAGAAAAATTTACTCAGATGATCAGCTCAGGGATTCCATCGAACTGAGAGTTCATCAAAATGCCGATCCAAGGAGTATTGCTTTAGACGTCTAAGAAGTCACTTCCAAGAAGTTATAATACATCATCAGTGGACGTTAAAGACCATTGTGTGGTTAGGTATTCATATTTGATTTATCTTCCGTTACAGATAAGAAGTTACATAGTTACAACTCCAGAATCATTTTTCTTTATGAGAAATGAAGTTATGGGACATTAGGAATTCTTATGATTCAGTTTACTCTTCTGCATTGAAATACTTGGATATACTAATATCTTCGGTTAAATGTTTCAATTTACTCTTCGACATTGGAATATGTGGATATATCAATATATTCGGATAAATTTTTCGATTTACTCTTCGACATGGAAATATGTGGATATGTTAATATCTTTGGTTAAATATTTCAATTGAGCCTTTGCCATTGAAATGCGTGGATATGGTAATATCTTTGGTTAAGTATTTCACTTCACCCCTCAACATTGAAATATGTGGATATCTTATTGACTTCGGATGATGATTTCAATCTATTCTTTGACATTGAAATATGTAGATATATCTTCGGTTAATGATTTCAATCACCGTTCGACATTGAAATAACCGGATATAGTTCGTGTTCAGAGATACACTCCTAGAGAGGGACGTAGGAAATACTATGTATAATTATCATTCATAAACACAACTTGATAATGTGAAAATACAATAGGATATTATTAATTCATCGAAATTAATCATACGAATCTACTATACGACAACACTATATGGATATAACTTACAAAATTCATTTATCATTGAGAGGACACCGATGCTTGTGAGTTGGAGCGGTGCATTGTCGGCTATGATGATATTTTCAGGTACTCTCCGATGCCTTCGAATTAATAAAAGAGTCAAGGATATGTTACAATGTTCGCAGATACTCATCGATACCTTCGAATTAATAAATGAGATGAGGATATGTTACAATATTGGGAGGTACTGTTCGATATCTTACGAATAAGAGAAACAAAGTTATAAAAGGTATGCTTCAGGTATTCTCACTATGATTCAAGCAACCTCTCAAGTAAGAGTAACAAAGCTATATAAGGTATGCTTGAGATATTCTGATCACGATTCGAAATACTTTTTAATTCAGAGAAACAACGGTATACCAAGTATGGTTCAGGTATTCTCATTACAATTCGAAATACCTTTCGATTAAGAGAAACGAAGTTATATTATGTATGCTTCAGGTATTCTAATCACAATTCGAAATACCTTTTCATTAAGAGAAACGACGTTATAGAAAGTATGCTTCAGGTATTCTTGCTTTGAATTCAAAGTACCTTCTTCTAACCAATGGAGGAGTCAAGATCCATTAATTCTTAAACAACATATTGCATTTGTCTGAATTATGGATCGAAGACTTTAGGATTAATATGAAATATCCGGACATATTCTGGAAGTTCTTATCTAACCTTGATCTGGGTGATTCCAGCAAGCAAAGATAATTGATCTGTGGAATATTTCTTGATATTAAGATATGATGCATTACTACCAGAAGAGGGTAAATCCATCTGGAATACTAGTATGAGTAATCTTAAGTACTGAAATATTTTCTGAAAAACAAATACATGAAGAAACATTTAGTGTTGTGTGTATCTTGTCAAGTTGAACGATATTCAAGTCACGAGACTTGGTTTAAGAATAAGTAATTGTTACAAACATTGTTACTGTTCCTGTTGCGATACAAGTATATTCGATCACATGCAGTGTGGAATATGTATAAGTATAGACCAAGGTCTTTAATGTATTTAACTATAATCAGAATTACTTGCTGAGAAAATGTCCCTGTTTGGTACCATGGAAGCAGAAGAGTACTGCCGATGCGGAAAAGCGGCTTTAAAGAGTGATTGCCTCATGACGAGAAGCGGCCAATGAGACTAAGTTGTTTCAAAAAATACATTGTATAAAAATACTTTTATGGATTTTACAAGTGATGTGAAAATGGAGAAAAAGAGTTGTTGATAGATAAAATGAAAAGAGTTTTGACGAACAATAAATGGAAATAGAGTAGAGAACAAAATTTTTGTAAACAAACAATGAATGAACAAAAATTCAGTTAACGAACTATAAACGGATTTAAAGACTGGAAGAATTACGGGAGACTCGTGGTTCTCCAAGGAAGTGGGTCCTGAGTACAAAACTGGAAGACAAATCACTTCTTCAGACGGAGCTACCGTTGGGTGACCAGTCCTACAGAGAGAGCTAGTGTTAGGGGTTCAACCTAGGAGTGGTAATGATATATAAATGGATCCCAGCAGGGTACATGTGGCTACAAATACGGTAGTCATATGCAAAACACGTTCGTTGCAATGAATGACCTCATGTTGTTCTGCCAAGTGATCTTTAGCGGGATTACAATTGGGCCACATGTCGATCAATTAGTGATAGGTACACGTCACTACTGGATTCACTTTTGATCATGGAATTATGTCACCATTCCTGGGAAGTGAAAAACATTCAGCAGTGCGCGTAATTATTGGCCACACCTACTATATCATATCTATTGGGACAATACACAGTTAAGATGCGTTTATGCAGAACTCCATGTGCAGCAGACAATAACGCAATAGGGAAGCATGAGGGATATGCAAGCTCATGGGGTACTGGGTGAGAACAACTTGCAGCACTCCCCGGTCTACGGAAGGTTGAGACCTAAGCATGTGGTGTCCCAGGGATCAATGACATTGGCTAAAGATATGAGGCCAGAAGCAAACCTGCTCATTGAATTCAGACAATATGCATTGCAATGGCATAGTGACATGTTACGATCTACATTGGCGGAGTAATTGGTTGGTTGCCAAATTCAGTCCCTGAAGCAATGCTGAATACCCATATTAAGGCGAGTCATTTAATTGTCAAAAGAGAGTCAAAATATATTGCGAAAATGCACTGTCTAGGCTATGTGTCAGCAGATGATCGAACTACTGCACAATATGGGAAACAAGATGTCGAAGTTAAAGTTATGATCTGTCAGAATGTGCATTTGATATCATGTTATGAGGATGGCCCATTAAGGGAGCATAACGCGTCGAACCCACTCATGAATGAACACGATAACCTAAGGAAAGCGCGGCACTATCAAAGAGGCACTCAAGTTGTTTCAGCGATAAGCTATCATTCGAAATCATGATGTCATTGACGAGATTCCGAAGTCCAGCATGAACTAAGGATCCCACGATGAAGAGATCACACTGTTCCCACAATGAGAGGAAGAAGCTCTAGCAGCAAACAGGCACAAGAACCTACCAGTGGAGAAGACCTTTAAATATTATTGTGTTTTTACGATACCTATATCTATTAGTATTATTATCCACTATTATTAGCTTTGTAGCGGCCACATCACACCTTGGATGAGTATTACCTTTGAGAGTGAGGCTGATATTATATTGTGGACTTTAGCCAAGTTATTGGTTACTTTTGAATAATGTCGATACCTCTTTGCGGGACAGTGCATCTGGTGGACAGCCACATCAGTTCAATTGTTTCCAGCATTACGATACTTCCTTGATTATCAGAAATTCCCATTGGAAGTGCAAAATCATAACAAAATACGATAACTGATATGAGTATTTATCGATAGGGAGATATCTGCAACACCACAACATATTAGAAGACAGTCAGAATCAGACAAATACAAAGTTCCAGTTCAGAGTCAGTTTTGGGTGGATCCGAGAGGATGAACCTGGAAACGACGAATCAATCCTGTGCCAAAAACCAAGAAACAACTGAAGTACGAATGGAAACATTTAGCAAGGATACTCAGAAGGAAAGATACCATTGCAAGACTTCTCAGGGAGGATTAAATTTTGGAAGAAGCCTTATGGAGGAGTCTTATGTATTGTCAATAGTGTTTGACACCATGATTTCATGCGGTTGCCATTTTCCTGGAAGCATTGGAAACAACAATGATCATTTGTCCTCTGTGCGTATACGATCTTTATCAATTACCAATATACTTCACTTGGAAATATGCTTAGGAAGAATATAGTATCTAGGGCTGTACATAAGTACATATACTCAGGGGAAAGCACCCCCCCAATATGAAGGTCAGTTTTAAGTCTTTCAAAATGTCTTGAAATACGTACTTTCTCAATTATGTTTGCTAAACCTGGTCACATAGCCGACACCCAATTGATTCTAGCATTGCCATCTTTTTACTGTCTTTGACTCTTCCCACTGGGTGTGCTTGTATTCTCTCCAGATTGCTGATCGCGCTCATGGGCTTCCCATGACTTGGTGTGGCCTTTAACACCGAGATTCATCATGAACGCGCCCAAAGCAAGCTGAATGACGTGCGCCATGCATGGTATGTGGTTCCTCATTGCAGGCCACCCAATTCCGGGGGCTTCAAGGGGTGATTGTAGTTCCCGAGTCATCTAGTATTTTGAAGAAGCATTATGAGTTGTAAGTCCCAGTAAATGGCTGTCGGTAAGCTAGCAAGGATCTACAACATCCTTCAAATGTATGGGTAGCCTTGCTCCAGTATGGTGACCCTTGACATAGTATTCTTGATTAGGATTTGAAATAGGAAAAGAAGAGGCTATCAACCTCATCGAATATGAGTTATACTTCTCGCAATGCCCAATTTCGATCCACAAAGTAAGCTATGACCGACATAATGGCTAAATGGTTTCTTGCTGTCCACCATCAGCTACAAACCTAGTTTCCGTCAGGAATACCCGAGTGTTCCTAATGGCCCTGACAGCTCTGAGGGAACCTCCTGCCTGCTGACAGTGAATCAAACGCAACCCATCGCCCAAGCGACGGGCCGCATTGCATACCTACCTTGTGGCAGCTACTATAGCCTGTCTTGTACTCTTGCAACGCGTTGCGTTGTATATTACGTCGTGGACGCTCACTGTTCGGGCGTCGCGCTTCGTTTGCTTTGCATCCGGAATGTGGAGACGTATACGCACCATCAGAACTGCACATCTGTTACACTCTTCACAGGGGCTTCTGTTACGCTGTAGCCATTTACCCAATGCCTGTTGCTCTTATGCCTTTCTCCTGCCGAGTGCCACATTTTACCTCTCCGCTATTGTTACGGGGGTCTTTAAGCCACGTTTCAATAAAACATTTATTAACTTAAATACAGCCGCCTAACTAAACTTCTGTTTCTTTCCTCGTCTTATCCTAAGACTCAACCTCTTGTCCTTATACAAGAGCTCCCTCTAAAAACAATCCCCGTTTTCCGTTTGGTCGTGTATAAGGTTGGTATCGATATGTTCCTCGAAAGGTAACAGCCCCTCGTTTACGAACCGACAGACGTCGTACGTGATGCCAAGAATCTCGGCCGAGTGTAAGGTCCAGTATTGACCAGAAGTATTCTTGGTTTCCTCGTAGAAAAGAAACAGTTCTCCTAATCGTTGGACGAGATGATCGTGTGCCGTGCGTCTCTTCAATTGTCTCAAGGTAAACATATATAATGAATTCACTAATTGGGAGTAGTGAAGTAATGATGAAGTTTTTATGTAGAAATCTTAATAATATTTTAAGGTGTTCTTCGCTGGTAATTGTCTGACTGTGGATTGCTGCTAGAGCTTGTTCTTCTCATTGTCGGGGAGACAACTCGAGTCTTTTATAGTCTTTTCGCTGGCTCAAGTTTGGCCGCTACTTCCATGACTATGACAATGGTTTTGCTTGATAGCGTTATCGGGATACTGTCCCGGTTTCCGCCACGAGTTCCCTTTAGGTTATCGTGTTCATGCATGATTGGTTTTAAAGCGTTACGCTCCTCGTATGAGGCCATCATCCTGCAAGATATCAAACGCAACTTATGACAACTCATAACTTCAACTTAGACATCTTGCTTATCGTTCGTTCAGTAGTTGGAACGTCTGACGTCATATAGACTGATCAGCGCTTTATCGCATCATAATAATATCTCGTGGATATTAATGCCTCACCATACCAATTTGGCTATTCGGCAATGCGTCAGAGATTTATGTCGGCGACCAACCGATACTCTGCCAACGTAGATTATGACACCCTCTCGGGTTGCGATCCATACTAACTCAAAAGTTATGAGCAGTGTTCGCTACTGGCCTCTTATCTTCAGCCAATGCCAATAATCCCTCACGCACTACGAGCTTAGGATCCGGACTTCCGTGATCCGGGGAGTGCGCGCAATATCCCTATCTCTTAAAAATAGAGTGCGACGATCCCTCTTAATCGCTCATTGTATAACGCGTGCTGCACACCCGACTTTCCATCGTCGTGATGTGTTGTCCCGCTATCAAGGTTGAGTAGGTGTAACTAATAATCATGCGCACCGCTGATGGTTTTTCACATCCCGGTTATGACGACATGACTGCGTCATCTTGCGAATCCGCTTGATAAGAACTCTTATCAAATCATTACATACGGCTCAGATGTAACCCCGCTAAAGGTCATCTGACTGATGACATGAGCTGATACGCAAGAAGGTGTTTTGCTTCGTGACTAATGATATCTACTTCCAAATAGTAGTCACGTGTACTTGCTTCAGTCAAACATGTATCATTACCGCTGTCAGGAGAGAACCCCTAACAGCTATTGCTATTGATAGGATGCCACACTCTCCTATATATGGTTAACTTTGATATGTTGTCACTTATTACAATACAGTCTTCGCTTCAGATACATTGCTTGCTGTTGCATTTGCTTTGCCATTATTGTATTTTACAGGTCTGAAATATACTGTCCGATATTCACACTCTCTAGTACTATCCCCTCGGTCTCTAGTAGTATGCCCTCAGTCCTATAAATTCTGTGTTGATCCATTATCGGCCTGCGATGCTTCTTCTTCCACATCCACATCCGCATCATCACCATGATTGCCCCCATACCCATCGACATCACTCGTTCCCAGGTCGAACTTCTTGAGTTCAATGGCAGACCATCGTCACCTGCTGGCGGTGCGGATAGCATCGCTCACCTCGATTTTGTCACCTTCATTGTCATAATCCTCTCTGCTCCATGGCATCCCGAAATGCAGTTCATCATTCGTACAATCGTTGTCTATCGGGATATTCCGGTCAGTGTTTCTGATCTCAGGCTCCTCAAGCGCCGCATCGGAGGTCAAATAGTCAACAAGAACAGCATTGTCAACACCTGCCGCTTCCTTGCTAATGACCTCGGCAGGCATTGCGTTCTCCGCCTGTCGGATCTGACACTTGAATGTAGCAAGGCTGTTTTTATACCCCCTCTGTTGGTAGCTCTCTGGTAGTGTTTTCCAGGTATTTTTCAAGAATTTATAGGTGACTGCAACTCCAGGCGAGATTGACAACTTGTGACCCATTGCAGTCCAGCAGGATGCATTCTTACCACTGTCATTCTTGTAGTTGAAGTAGTTTGAGCGACCAGGTATGTCTGCTTTCAGCTTTGACTTGGAAGCTTTCGGATGAACACCTTTGATCTTTTGCCACCGCAGGAGAGCATGGCGCAACGCAGTGCAGGTAAACATGATCAGTGGCGAGGGTATATGGCCGTCCTTGTCGTCAATCGTGGAATTATAAAATCCATCAGCTTACTTACCACAGTTATTTGCCAGATGATAAAATTTGATGTAGATACACTGCAGCATTGGTTCCGCCAGGAAGTAAAGTGGATGCCGGCCATTCAGTAGTAGCTTTCGACACTCTCTGCGATGGATTTCGACTGCGTACACCACCTTCCACACTCTCTGCCACAGGAATAAGATACTTATTGTTTGCCAGAAGGGAATCAATGAACTCCAAACGCTCTGCATCGAATTCAAAGCTGTTGAGATCATGAAGCTCTGCTACATTGTACCTTGCTGATTGTGCAGAAGGTGATTTAACTTTGTCAACTTGTGCTCGAACCTGGTACCGGTTTGAGCGTGTAATATCCAACATGGGCCATTGCTTCAGCATTCCTCTTTCAAGATCTCCCTTACGCGTGCCTCAAATGCTATCGACCAAATGTTGTTTTGCTGCACCGCGGTGTTCCAATACTTCTCTATTGGCTGCCAGTGTGTCACTTCAGCTAATGCTTTCGCAGCGCTTCGCGTTGCATAACTTACCATCTCCATGTCGCTTCCACTCATCCACAGCCGTCTGTTCCACAGATAGAGCTCCATGAGTCTGCCCGTTGCAAGTTCAAGATGCATCATGTCTGAGTAACCTAATCGATGGATGCTGCGACATCCCGAGACTATTGCTCCAGGTGTAGACACCTCCTGCGGTTGCAATTGCCACTGCCTCTGTCTCTGATTCCTTTCTGTGGCTCACGTTCACAGTGGTTATGTAATGGTCGCGCAGGCGACTGCGATAGGGATGGGGGTTGGCTGGTTTTCAAGACTGCGGAGAGGAGTGCAAGTGCTAGCAATGCCGGATGCGAGTCGGAATACAACGTGTCGCGTTGGGTCTGCCTATGAAGTTCTTCCTGGTGCTGGTGTGCTACGACTGCTCGTACCCCGCATAGAGGTTGGAGTATATATTGACCGTCGCTGTGTAGCGGACGGGGTGGAAGTCACGTGTTGAGTGATTTCTGCTACACCACAATTGTTCAGCGAAGATGAGTGGGTGGAGTTCTGACCATGGAATGTAGAGGCTATGGAACTTCCTCCTTGAGAGGAATCCCTCTCCCCAGCCAGTGCGGAAACGCATCTCTTAGCAGGGAGAAGCTTAGGATTCCCTGAAGGCCTACACTTGTGTTGTATCTGAACAATTCATAAGACTGGGGTCCTGTCAGGGTGACTGCTTTGGGAAGGCATGATCCGATATAGATGTTCAATGGTAAGAATGTCGGAATAATTCCTCCTGAGTGCATATGCAATGGCAGGCGAGGTAGACTCCTATTTGAGCGACCAGGGAGGGATTCGAAAAAATGGGAGGCGCAGTATATCCCACACCAGACTCTATATCATTATCTCCTGTGACGATACTCGGTGATGAGATCCCTTGAAAGCATTCAATTATGAGGTTAACTCCCATCTGATTCAACTCAAATTAAACTCAGCATTGATGTTCACAGTTACAGCAACGTCTGAAGGTCTATTTGCACAGTTTGAAGAGTCTTTATGCCTTCTTAGCGGAATTATCATAGTATTGCACTCGTTCTTGTCACAATACTTCGAACCATTGATTGTGTATATCTTCAGCATTGCATTGGAAATCCCCCGTTGGCAGAGCTAAAAGCTTCACAAAACAATCAATGACCTATTCTCTATCCTCAGACATCAGTTGCATGTGCTTTTTCCAATGCTAGGCGTGTTGGTAGCCGTGTTGGATGGTTGCACAGTTGGGCCAACCTGAGAACTACTCAGTTTGCTCCGAGATGCATGAGGTCTCGGTGGTGAAAGTGGTGTGTGATGCGAAAGCAATGCCTGGCGTTGAAAACTGTCCTCACTGTGAGTACTGAATCATGTCTTGAGGCTTGTCGTTCATGAGGTGCCTGGTCGTTGTGCAGGATGAAGGCTGGGCCGTTCTGTGTTACTGAGCCAACAAAACAAGTTCAACCAACAAATCGCAGGAAATCGAGGATATAAATTGTTTCTTCCCTCCTACACCTCCATTCTCATTTCCTCCCATATTATACACAACACCAGCTTCCTGAGCTATCTCGACATCAGGTGACTTGCACACAACAACACCTCTCCTTGCAAAACACACTCGACCACCTACAAAACTCTGTACTTTCCCTCTGGGCTTCCTTCCACTACATGCAACTGTATCATAATACTAATGCTACGGATGTAGATTCGGTTGCAACTCACAGCAATGGCACCACAGGGCAGCCCCAGAGGGAAGGGGAAGGCTAGAGCAGAGATGCCGACACAGGTTAAAAATCGAAGCCTGTCATTGGATTCGGACCGGATAAAGGGATTCATGTTCGAAAACATTCGTGGACTCATCCAGATATGCAATGTTTGCGGCGTCAAGGATGAGGGAGCATGGGACCACTTTTATGATATAATCTTTCTCGATCCAGTCACAACTCGCCTCATTTCACAAGTGCAGCTGATGTGGCCGCACCACGGGAGCAGGAGTTTGCCTTTTTGGGAGTCGTAAGCTGCCTTCCGCTCATATGTGGGGCTAATGTTTGACAAAACCCGCAACCAAATGAACAATTGGAGATGGGACAACCCCCGTGCCTTTGGGGATCAAGTTGATCGCTGCAATCCGCAGACAACCAACTCAGGGAAGGTTAAACGCACCAGCGAGCATTTCACTTTGTATGGTAGTGATGATCACAGGGCAAAGATTGAGCCACCAAGCTGCCAGCAGTACAAACCAGGGGACATCCTGGGCGTTAGACCACTGAATTGGGATGAGATAATCGATGATGATGATGATGATGATGTAAACTCGGCGGATCCCAGAGTGACGAGTGGTGGAAGGAGCCATCCTGGCGATGGCAATGACAATGATGACGGCAAGGGTAAGGAGGACACACAGGGCGGTGAGAAAGGGACCGGGAAAAGGAAGGGAGTGAAGGATGGGAAGGTGAAACGGATGGTAACTGAAGTCGGGACGGGGATGGGGAAGTCAACAGCAGAAAGGAATGGGATGCGGAACGGGAACGGGAATGGGAAAGGGAAATGTATAGTTAAACAAACCCCAGGAGGAGCAAGCTCGCAGAGTGGTGGAGAGGCTACAGGGAGCAAGGGGAATGGGACAAGCAAGGACAATTAGAGGGGGCATATTTAGAGACGGAAGCATCACCCGCCGTGTCAATTTCCTCAGATGATGAAACCAACTCGACTGGGGAGTCGGATGGCGAATCTGACTAAAAACATGTATTTGATGTAGATATGCGCATGGAGGATGATATGGACGCACCGTACGGCGCCGATTCAGACACTGATGTGGATATTGAAAGGGTCCTTGATGATGAAGAGGAGGAAGTTGAAGAGGAGGAACATGATCAGGAGGTGGAGGATGAGGATGAAGATGACGATGATGGCAAAGAACCTCAGACAATTGGCCAGGGAGAGATGGTAAATACATTGGCTGACGACATAGATACCGTGGTAGATGATCAGCCAACCGTGCTACCTAAGCAAGTCCAGGAGATGCGGGAGCATACCCCTCGGCCACAATCTCCAACGCGTGCCGCACGGCCACAATCCTCAGAGACTCATCCTCCTAGTGGGCGGGAGCATTTGGGGCTTGTTACGCTGCAAAAACCTCGCCCAGTGGTGCCGACTGTGCGCAACGCCGAGGCAGCCCGAAACACCACGGATGCTGAAGTCGATTAGCAGCTACTTGGTGTATCGGGAGGTGGCGACAGTCTTCCCGATGTCCCTCTCCCCAGATGTTCCACCGCCGGAGGAGCGCCCGGATGGCTCTGTTGGTGAGGAGTCAACCAGTCATTGCGTTGCAGAGGAGGCGTGCGTTCGGGTCAGGGTCGGGTTCTTGTCATGTGAGTTTCCTTTGCGGTAATCTATTCATCTCAGGCACTGATTAAAGCACAGGTGGAGTTGTTTTGGTCACTTAGAGTATTTTGTATTCCGGCTCGTTTGGGTAAGGGGTTGTGGGTTGGTTTGTTGTCTTTGTTCTGATCTATTTATCTCAGGCATTGATTATTACACGAGTCGCAAGGTTGTTGGAATTCTCACGGTGTATTTTTTATTTTATTCATAGTATTATGGGACATCGCGCATCCTGTGTTTTTGCAACCCCTGGTGTGTAAGGAACCTCCTTGAGATGGTGTTGAGGCTCAATAAAGCTCTCAAGTTAGCTGAAAGGATTGTGAGCTTATACCCACACCCAACTACTCAGGCCCATCACCAACTTTCGTCCCGTTCAACAGTGAATACTCCACTGCTCGTGTATCGTCGACAATGCCAGCGAAGATCACTGTGCGTTGCTCCGAATTCTCCTGCCAACAGAGGTTCACCTCAGACAGCTGGCGAGTAAAATATATCAAATTACACCATCCTGAACACCTTCAGGTTGCACACCAGATGAATCTGACTGTTCGCAATGTGCACCAACACGTAGAGCCAGCAGTACGTTGAGAATTCAAAACTAACTAAGATTCAGTCGAAGACTTGGACGTGTTTCCCTTCCTTGAACGCCTTGAAACCATCGCAGACTCGGAGTCTCAACCACTGCCGCCTCCTCCAGCCATGGACGGAACCATACCCCAGCACCAGGGATCCGCTCAGAGTTTCCATTCCTGAGAGATGGGAATGCCACGCGAAGGGTTGCCTTGAGATGAACCTGGAAAACAATCCCTACTACCCGTTTGCCACGCATGAAGAGTACAACTATATCCCGTCTGAGATCAAGAGGAAGGGCATGAAGACATACTATGAGAATGAGTTGAAGGAAGAAAACACCACTCTGGGTTTCCCAAGCTTCACAAACGGGGATGGCATCCAGAAGCTAGTGGCTAGCATGCCCGATGATCAGGCTCTCGGGGAGTGGGAACTACACACTCTCGAGGATATGAGATGGAATGACATGCACCAACGCATTATCAAATACTGTAGTCGAGACATCATGAAAAGCAGGAGATGGTTGATGCGGCAGCTAGTCTACGCCGGGCATCTTATTTATGCCTGTTAGTTTTGCTTTAACAGTGATTCACCACCGAAACACCTTTATACCAACTTGCACACAGCAGACTGGTGGTGGTAGACACAGGCAAGGAGTGATATCCGAGGATGATGGAGTGCTAACCGATGGTAAGTCAAAGCTTGGAGTGGGGGATACACTGGTTCCATTGATCTTCATGTCCAACGGTACATATCTCTCAAATTTAGCTGGCTACAAGAAGGAGTGGCCAGTATATATGACGATTGACAATCTATCTTCGAAGATCGGCCACAGGCGCTCAGCGCACGGTGTCGTAATGGTTGCTCTCCTGCCGGTTCAGATCAAGACCCGCAATATTCCTCTGACGCGGCCGGATGAGCAGTGGCAAACAAACCAAGAGGTGCTGAATGAGGTATTGGGGCAGGTAATCCAGCCTCTCACCATTACACAAAATCCCAGCGCCGAGAGCGGGTATTACAATGTTTTCTGTGCAGATGGCAACTTCAGGCCTTTCAAACAGGTTTTAGGAGCATGGCTTGCAGATTGCCCAGAGGATAGCTACCTATATCATCCCGAGCGGGATATGTGTTTTTGGTCCTAGTCTCCAACAAATAAACTTGGAGATTATGACCCTCCCGACAAGCAACACCCCAGGCGGGATCACAACCTATATGGAAAGCTCAGCAATGCCAACACCTCGGAAGCCGGGGCGGAACTCTCACTGTGCCATGTTCACCGAGGATTCAACATGTTTCGAAATAATCCCTGTATCCTGAGCGATCTCCCAATGCCGGGCCTCCTCTATTCAATGCAGATTAGCCTGCTTGGCCACATCCAGAAGTGGACTTTCCACTTCATGAAGACTCACGAACGGCTCAACAGGTACAATGCCACATGGTTCTCCGTGCCTGCTTACCATGACATCACACCAAAAACTAAGTCATATGAGGAACTTTCTGAATGGAATGGGAAGGAGATGAAGGAAATGAGCTGGTGCCAGCTTGGAGTAGTAGCCCAGTCTCGACAAGAAGGAAGCCCCGCTCAGTGTCCCATATTGAATCGTGCAATTGAGTGCGCATAGGCATCATTAGAATTCTATTTGTATGCTCGATATAACTCACACAATGATGCAACATTGAGCAACATGGCAGATTCCTTGTGTCATTTTCACACCATCAAAGAGGATTTCTTAGGCGAGCCAGCAAAATGGTGAAGGCCAAAGCCAATGCCCTGGGAACAGACCTCATGAAGAAGCGAAAGGTAGATAAGAACTGAAGTGCTGAAACTTGGATGCCTTCCAAGATGCAGCACGAAATAGATACCTGGCGCGTTTATATCAGCCATGAGATAGATGTTTCCAAGGTGTTCGATGCCAACTTCGACTTTCCGAAGATCCACTTGATGTTCCACTGGGTTCAACAGATTTGTCGAGACAGAGCCTTCCAACAGTATTCTGCCGAGTGACATGACCGAGCACATACAACGAACCTCAAGGACGGTTGGAATGCCTCCAATTGCATTCTCAACTACCTGCCGCAAGTAATCACCTTTGAGCGTCACATTCTCCGCTTCAACATCAGGGAGCTGAATCTCCAAGCCCTTGCTCAGCGTCGAGATAACAGCGCTACCACCTGCAAAGTCCTCCCTTCTGGTTGTGATATGGCTGCCCACCTGAGCTCAAAGTCATATGCGAAGCCCAAATTCGTGGGACCCCAAAACCGCCACGGTGGAAGGTATCCTGACGCTATGATCAAAGAATGCAGAGCATTACTCGACAATACGCAAGACGTAAGGCACCGAGTGACAATATTCAATGGCATGGGGGAGGATATCAAACATCAGTGTCGTGAAATGATGTATACATCGGATGAACAACTGCACGCGATGGAGCTCTGTATTTACCACGGTATTGATGTTCAAGTTGAGGGTTTACAAGGTGAACACATATCTGAAATTTGTCAATGCACAGGAAGCCAGAGCTGGCGCGGAGGGGACCGACGGAACAACTGGGTGTGGCTAAAGCCACGCCCAGGGAGGTGTTTTGGTTAGCTGAATGGTCGTCTCCCATCGCAACTGCAACGACTATTCAAGATCAAGCTCCTAAACAAGGATGGAGCTTTCGTTGAGTACTGGTTAGCCCTGGCGCTCACCACATTAGCTGAAAACTTGGGTAACTTGGATCCAATCTCCAAATTTGTACAACTGAGAAAGGCACCGGCAGCCGTGGCTTTGGAAGTTGTCAGTGTTGGAAACATCGTCGGCCACAAGTGTGTGATTCCAGAGATATGTACAAGTAGTAAGAGGAGAGATGGACGGAACGAGTGATGGATTGTCAATAGCCTCAGAGATCTGCCGACTCGGAATGATGTGAATAATTTGTAAAGAGGGTATTGCAATTTCCACTGAGGTGGAAGGAACGCGAGGAAAATTTTTGGCAGCATGACCAATCGCATTGTAATCTCGATGCACGTGCATACCCAATGAACTCATTCCGACGTATCGTCCCAGTTTGCCGCAATGCCAGAGTGTTTGTTCAAAATAGGAGACCGACAGAGTGCGAAGAAACGGTGAAACTGTGATGCCAGGGTGATATGCACCACGACACGTGGTATTGAAGCCGGGCGCGGAGTCAGCCGCCACCGGGATTTCTCTGACCGCTCTGTTGGGCCGAGTTCACGGAGACACAGCCATCCCGTCCGGATGGAAATTTTTTTCACTCATGACCCATCTAAAGGTAAGTTAACTTTATTTCTTGATGGCAATTACTTCTTATTGTATCCACTGTCAGTGAGCATTCCCTGCAGCAAATGTTGCTAAGTGTGCTGGCGGATGGAAGCACCAGCTGGCCGCATAGTACATTAACTTTCCGTCATAGCTCATTGTTTGACATAGCATTGCATGGAATATGAGCCGAGGCAATCCTAACATGAGGTAGCGATTCCAGGTCTGTTGGTGAAATTCGGCAGTTAGGTAGTCCTTTGCTGTTAGGGGTTCTCCCTTAACAGTCGATAATGGTACTTGTTGGAAGCCAATGATGAATACTGGTCGTATGATGATCAGACAATTACCTATTCTAGGCTTAACAACATGACCAGTTTTCTTGGCCTGTAGCAGGGCTTCAGGATGAGTCGCGAGTCGATCAGATAGGAGATCATGTTCTCCTACCAGAGTCATTTGTTTGAAGATGCAGCAACCTTGGCCTTGCCTCAAGGGTGCCAGTTGTTTCTAACCAATTGTACTCTTTGGTGATCTGCATATTGGGATCTTCCCTAAAGTGCAGGACATTCAAGCCAAGCAATTACGTGGGCTCTCCTACTTCCATGATGGCTATGGAAAAGACCAATAGGGGCACACCCCGGCACTGCCTACGCTAGTACAAGATTGAGGGAATTGTGACATCTGAGCATACTCTTTTGATTGGGTTTGAAAGAGCTTTCTGCGAGGTCAGTTCCTATTAAGGCAGTTGGAATTGACACGTCAAACTCTACGTAGCAGAGCATTGGTGGGTACACCAGTCATAAGGGTTTGAAATGCAGCTGAGGCATTATGGCGTTGTCCACTATCCACTGTAGGTTGCAAGATATCTAAGTTGAAGCAAAGTCTGATATATCATATTGCATACGAGAGGGTTGCAAGAACACAATAACCATTGGGATTCCTGGCCGGATAGTCGGAGAGTGATTCTGAGACTAAGCGCAGAATATATCATAAGTCAAAGGCTGAAGATAGAATGACCGGAAAGGGTTCCGGGGAGTAACTCCTCAAATCATCATCATCATGCCCAAAAAACTATAAAGAGACAGCAGTGCTCTGGCATTGGAAGAGGGGGCAGAACAAGCATGAAACGAACAACAATACCTACCTGCGAAGAAGAACCTGAAATATTATTAAGTGTTCAGCTCACATTAGTATTATTATTATCATTACATATATCAGTATTAGCTATTACGATTGTACGCGGTTGCACCGCCCTACGGGTGAGCATAATGTCTATAACGATTATGACGTATTGTTGTGTGCCTTATCCTTGGTACTGGATCGATTCGACAAAGAAGATCAGTCATTTGCAGCACAGTGCATCTGGTGGCTAGCAAGTATAATCCACTTCACTGAAATATTAATTTACTACCGGCGCGATAAAATATTCCCTTCGGATTACGTTAAGGATCTTGTTGTTACACAACCAACCTACCAATCAATACTTGTGGAGATCGTTCCCGAAAGCGATATATCGGAGTTGGATCTATCGGAGGAGATCTGTATTGAATCATTGAGGAACAGCTATATTGAGCATCCGCGGAGAAAGAAGTTCCTATCTGAGGAGCCCAGAAAACATCCATCCAATATTACGCCTCGAAGCGGGAAAGTGTTCAAGCCACAAAGGGTTCAGCAGAAAACGTTGGCTAAAAGAGATCCTGGGAAAACAGATAAACAGCTCCATAACATTCGACATTCCTTACGGGAAGACGGCTTGATAATATATCCATAGTGAATCATTCATCGCTACGATCGAGACTGGAATAGACGAGGAATAAGGGAAGATTACATATAAGACGTAATATTACTGATAGTATCTGAACGCCAGATTTATCAAAGAGATAAGGAAGAGCATTTGTGAAGATACGTGTTAATTGGGATTGCACTAGCAACGGGCAATTTATTACTGCCACGATATTCATTAATCACCAAGATTAATTAAACGAATACACTGTATAATAGTAATCAATCACCAAGATTAATTATACTATTATACTTTGCAATATTAATTAATCACCCAGATTAATTCAAAGATTGTATGTACTGTCAGTATTGTATCACTCCACGATACGATTCAGTTGCCATTCACTTGGAAGTATCTGAAACGACTATTCATATTTGCCCTTTGTGCGTATACGATTTATACAGACTCCGAATACATTTCGTCTGGAGATACGCATAATTAAAAGGAGAATTAAGAACTACGGCAGAGTGTGACTAAGTACATATTCAAGTATCTAGTATACTTTGGGAATATAGGTACTTAGGCCATACTGACCCCGCAACATTTGCTGCCAGTTTCAAGCGTTGTGTCTGGCAATTCTGTTAATAGAGGTAAGATCGAACTGTTGAATATGGATTTCTTTTGCGAACTTACTGTTGAAATTCGATGACTGCCTTCTCTCTTCAATATGGGCAAATCGGTTTCATCAACAGGTTTACTTGTCAATTCAGAAACTTCCAACTCTGTTAATTCTTTTAACTTTCCAATGTGCGCCTTTCTCAGCAAGTGCTTCCCCATGGAGCTGTTCCTATATTCTGATGGAAGGCGAAGAACCAGATGACACACAATACATATGATGACAGGTCTGCCGGTCTCCTCAATTGCACAGTGCAAATTGAAATGCCACGAACGCGAATGTCTAGAATTATTCCAAGCAATAGGACGCTTCGAGCGCACATTCATTACAGCCCACCAAGCATCAAACATGATTTGTAAAGTAAGGTCGCTCAAATCGCAAATTAAGATGCATTCATTTTTGGAAGATATCATAACATATAGCAACAAGGTATTTATAGATTTGGAATCTGACATGGTTGTATGGATTTGGAAGCTGTGTAATTGCAGTTGAGAGACTGTCAAAAGTTACATTATTGCTGAGTAGATCGCTGGTGTTGAAATATTGACTCTTGAGCTACACACAAGACAAAAGTAAGACCTGTCGGACATTGCATGCATGGTTGTGAAGTTGTATACAGGGTCATACTGACAAGACTGACCATTAAAAATGCCAGTTAAGAACGACGCAAGGCATTTCATTGCTGTAACGCTGACTGAACCCCACAAAACCTGTTGCTTTTCGGCTGACAGATATTTTTAGGAGGCGGTAGCGAAATTAATAGTGGCATCTTTGCCCACAATGGTGGCCAATACAGTGATTATGGGTTTATGTCGATGCACCGCCTTTGGATTATGCAAATTGCATGAACAAAAATTGTTGACACTACGTTCACACTATGTTGACACTCCGTTGACCCTCACTTTTTGGACACAGTAGTAATGTTGTCGCAAGCATTGTTGCCTAGAACGGCAGCTGATAGTACGATTATGGGTTAATATCACTGCACAGCCGTTGGATTTTCCAAGATGCAAGGCCAAAAATCATTGACCCTCCGTTGACGTTCATTTTTAGGATGGGGTACTGTGCATGTCATTTGCCGTTTTAGCTATAACGCTGACCAATTCATTTACTTTGGCAGGTGGTGACAATGTAGCCCTTTGATTGTCGCATATGTAAGACTAAAAATCATTGACGATCCGGTGACGCTCAGTTTTAGGATAGGGCAACGTGCATGTCATTTGCCTTTTAAGCAACAACGCTGAGCAATTCCTTTGCTTTGCCAGGAGGTGACGATGCAGCCATTTGATTGATGAATGTGTAAGACTAAAAATCGTTGACGATCCGTTGATGCTCATTTTGAGGATGGGGCAATGAGCGTGTAATTTGCCATTTCAGCTATAACGCCGACCAATGCATTTGCTTTGGAGGGACATGACAATGGAGCCCTTCGATTGTCGAATGTGTAAGACTACAGATCGTTGACGCTCTGTTGACACTCACATTAAATGCATCAACACAGCCTTCATACACTCAATCATTATATGCCATGATTCACATACCCATCATCGACATTCAATATAGCTTTTTGAAGTAATATCGTTTGCATCCAGAAGCTTTGTGGCCTCTGAATGTCTATTCAACCTCTGTCCACATTATCTGAGCGAGAGATGATGTGGCCCTATCACATTCCTGCACTTTCAGCCAGCAGTTTACAGCATGTAGATCATTTCACTGGTTTTTGATTAATATAGCTTGACTTCCTCACCTTGCATCATGCAGCTCCTTCTCCTTGAATTCCAAGATGTACCATAAACTATTGTAAATATCTCAACCATGTGCACCAGGACTGTGCAGAGAGTAATGCAGTTGGATGCATTGACGAAGGCAGCGTGACCGTTGTCATTCAGACCGATTCATATTGAGCACTGACCGCTCTATCTATGACTTGTGAGACTTCAGTCACTTAAATTTTTTTGGTATGTTTTGTTAAGAATATAGCTGTTTTCCCACTTAATAGTAATTGGCAAACAGAAATTGAGCTTATTGGCTGTCATACAACCTGATTTGGGTTGTAGAACTTTGGCATGGTGCATTTGACCCTTGCACATGCACAGACAAATTATCATTTCTCACAATTTGTTCACCGAAATCAGGTAAAAGCTGACAAGTAGCAAAATTGGTACACGAATTGCTTTTCACCTAGATATGACTTCAACCATTGCGATTCACCTATCTATTGCTCCGATGATGCAGGAGCCATCACCATGTCTTCATCCCAAACCGCTTCCCATATGGTGATTAGCTGGGGAGGCTATATGCCGGGCTCAAAGCTTACACGGTAAACATGCTTCGCTTTCTCAATAGGTGGTGACTCGGGCTCCACAGCAGGTGCATGACTGGCAACAACTGTGTTCGACTGTGGCTTACCAGAACTCACCCTAATCTGACGACTTCCTGGTCGAGGAGTCCCTCGCGGTATTTGCAATATTCCTAGGACAATATCAAGACACCCCATATGCCCCATAAATGTTGTAGGTGCAAGTGCGGCTGCATCTTCATTTGTTCTTGGTTTAACAACGGCCGGAACCCTCAATTCCGATGTGCTGTACTTCTTATCTCTTTCACAGAAGTAGTCGGCTGTGTCCCCCCATCCCGGGTGTGTCAATTTGTCAAGCTTCATCTGCTTGTGCCGAAACCTCTCCATCCGGTGATGTCCTGTGTTGGAAATTGTGCCCATCACCCTTCCGGGTTTGTCATCTTTGCTCAGCTTGCCCTGCTCTGGCTCTTCATCATCCTCATCTTCACCATCCTCCCAATCGTTGGAACTTGCAAGATCACTCAGACTGTCTTCAATAGCAACCATCATCGCCTGAAAGGTCTTTTGGGGCTCTCCGGTTGTCAATCCCGCATTTTCACCTGTCCTTGTATCTTCTTGCTCCGGCTTAATTGCTACCTCTGCGTCATCTACTCGGTTTCTTGCCCCTGCAGTTTCTCTCTCAACATAATCCTCGATTCAATTGTCTTTGCTATCATTGCTTGAGAAGTGTGTTGCTCATCATTTCTTGGCCGCAAGCTTCTTTTTGTATCGCAAGCTGCGCAATGCCCCAAGGACTTGGACTCTTTCCACTCCCAAGCCGCTCTTACCTTCGTTCGCTTGATGAACAGGTTGTATGCCCCGCTTTGTCAATTTGCCGTCTGTGCCTGCCAGAAGTGGCGAAATGTACTTTTTCAGAACATTGACCATTGTAGTTAGTGTTGCCTTTGTTGTTGGGCGAGATGTTGGATGATACAAGATATGCACAATCCAGAGGGATGCTGCATCTTTTATCTCAAGGTTGGTACGTGTAATCATCTTGAACAAAGCACAATCTGCCTTATAACTGTCAATAGAATGGGAATAGTTAGGCTAACTGTACAACATGACATGAGTTCTATCGTCAGTTTCATGTGATGTCCCGGGGATGTTTTGAGACAAACATCAGCCCACATCCTTTCCCTCGAAGAATGTCATATTTATATCTGACAATCATGGGATCCCGGGTCTCATACAGCACAATTCATCCCAGAAAGCAAACAAACAACATCATACCGACTTACTACAAATCACGGGACGGTGGAAAACCCCTCCAACTGTCATCACTATGCAGCAGGATTCATGTTGAGCATTACGTACAAGTTGGCTGCTGTTTATTCCTTTCTGCCATGAAGCCAACTATATATTACTCAGGACTTCCCACTTCTTTTTGTTATCATCTTCGTCTCCAATCCCACACCACAAAAGCATGGCTGCATAAAGACCTTGGCATTGTAACAGTTGATCAGAATCGAGCTGATTTAGAGCCGCTTCATCCAACATGTCACTCATCGCCACACAACAAGAACACAGACACCAGTTGGTCCACTGCTGTTACGGTGGTTCGTAATCCCAATAATCAATACAATATTTATTGAATTAAGTACAGCCACCTATCTAAGTATTTCTTTTTTTCCTCATCTTATCCTAAGACTCAACCTCTTGCACCAGCATTGCAAGAGCTACCAACCTGAAATGGTACCACAGACCATCTCCTCGATAGAGGTAAATTACACCTCTCCGTCAAATAACCACTCCTCGGTAAACTCCTCGAATGGTAGTCCACCGGTGTTCAAATATCTCAGCACCGGGTAGTCGATACCTTCCAGTTCACAGAAACAAAAACGCACCCGGTAGGTGTGGGTTAAATAGTGCTCTTCCAAACTGTAAAGAAGACTGCCGAAAGTCTCGATAACATGTTGAAGTGCGTATTCGCATTGTGTGTACCTGTGTCCAGGCACACAAGGCGTGATTACGAAGGTGAATCAAAGAAGTAATTGTGAAAGTGTTTTTTGTTAATAGATAGAATTCATAATAATATTTTAAGATCGTCTTTGGTGCTCTGTGTTGAATGTTGTCTCGCTGCTTGTCCCTTCACTTCCTCCGCGACAATGCTTTCTCTTTATAGCAACCTCCCTGGCCCCTATGCCTAGCTGCCATAACCACGAACATTTTCCTTATCGTTATCGTGTGTGTGCAATGTGGTTTCCAAGCATTGCGCTCCTGACAATCAGGCCATCCATCGCTGTTAGGGGTCGTCCCTAGCAGCGATAATGATACTTGTTTAAAAACCACAAGATGCATACATATCTACGATATGCATAACACCTATGTATGTGGGAACCAAGTTGGTCAGCAACATGCTCTTTAGC
>Ga0307515_10002479_pt1 | contig 40131 bp, 33 predicted proteins | sample 17_EM_MG_FD_194513 | JGI IMG/M metagenome (GOLD analysis project Ga0307515, IMG submission 194513) | Populus trichocarpa ectomycorrhiza microbial communities from riparian zone in the Pacific Northwest, United States - 17_EM | ecosystem: Host-associated > Plants > Roots > Unclassified | place... | reverse complement strand
GACCCGTCGCCTGGGCGACGGGCAGCGTGTAATTCTCCGTCAGAGCGTACGAGGTTCCGTCAGAGCCGTCAGAGCCGTCCGGAACACCCGGGTGTTTCAGACGGAAATTAGGGTCGTTGCTGATGTAGTTTGTTCTTTGAAGAAATGGAGTAAGGTACAAATACTACTATCAGCTTACCGTGTATTATGAATTTGTTATCAGCATTATGTACAATGTCTTTAGGCTGAATTCCATTATCTGCCATTATGGCTGGTACCAGAGAATACAGGAGGTTATATAGCTTACCATAACTTGCACGTGGCCAAATGACGTTTTCCCAATATAGTAGTCTTATAAATATTGATACAATGCAAAGAAATAAAAACTAAACCTATAAGTAACAATAAATTTGATATATGTTCTATTATAATTTGAATACCCTTACTGCTCTAGGTAGTGAATTATATTTCGCAAGTAATCAAAGGTTATTTTGTATTTTGTTAAGTATAAATAGTATAATATTATTAGTTATTATATCAATTATTCTTTTATAGAGACTCTAATAATATTTACCTTATTCACAACATATCTATCATAATAACAATCAGTTTCAATTCATAATACCTAGTACTATATAATAGTCAATATCCCAAGCAAACGCTATTTACGTTAATAGAGTAATGGATTGCACTAGGTTTCTACAATTCAAAAATTGATGGCAGTCTAAAATCTGCCATTTTTCTCCATTTTCATATCTCCATTGACTTTCCTACGGTGAATGTAATGTAGTTATATTTAGTTTTCGAATAAATTCAAAATTTCAACCATTTCTATTTAATTTATACTTATATGCATTATAAATTTCATATAAGTTTTTATAGATACCAGATGCTTTACTATAAATCCAACCATTTAATTTGAATATATTATAAGACAGAAATTATATATCTGTTAATGTAGATTATTTCTACATACTTGAATATACCTCTTCTTATGGTACAATAAAAAGTACTATCTTATTTATAAAATACCAATTTATTTGGTTGGAAAATTCCAACTAGAGCTATTACACAATATATTTATCTTATATAGACAATATTTGAATCTACTATTAATGCCATATTGATAGTATATGATAATCACAAACAAGATTTACTGTATTGGAATTAGTGTTAATTTATATATAATACTACAAAGGCAGATAGAAAAGATCATTCATAGCTAGTTGACAATATAGTTCATACCTTGATCAGAATGTATTTCAGGCGTGTATTATTTCTGCAGTTGACTGCATATAGAATTCATGTACCGGTATATATCCTAATAATAGGCATATAAACAACTATCAAAATTGAATAACATTCAGACAAATGCAAATGCTTTATTGGTGTGAAAGTATAATATGGTTATTATATTTATTCGTATATATTTTCAGCCTAAACAAATGCAACTTTATATACCGTAAAGCAAACATCAGCGCATTCCTTAAGTACTACATGTATTGGTATCTTGATGTATCGATGTGTCGCTGATATTGTATGGTGCGGTAGAGAGCCATGAGCACATCCTCTGATCCTTTGTTTGTATCGCCAACTTATACAACCCACACAACTTCTCATCCTCTCTCACAGTTCTATTTGGGAACCCAGTAATCTTCAGCTTTGGGATCGATCATCTTGTTACTGAACTTGGTCTCATTTGTCACTTCGCATTGCACAATAACTCTCTGATTTATCTCTCCTGACGAGTGGGCGCAATTTAGTCTCCCGTCGGCGGTTATGCAAATCGAGTCTACTGGCGAAGGACCTTATAGGATGGCACTAGACGCAGAAGGGACATTTGTACAAGCTGCAAGCACAGTATCGCGAAGATTGGAGAACTCTTCCCAGAGAACTGGTAATCCACTTCGTGTCAGAATCACATCCAGTTCAATTCCCTCTACTCCCTTACCGACTGGTATTACTCCTCAAAACCAAAACCGGCGATCAGAATTACCTTTTACTGCTGACGACCGGGACTCTGATTCAAGTCTCAGTGAGTACGAGGTCCTCGACTCCGACGCCGAAACCGAACGTTTGCACATTTCACCCCCTCAACACCAACTCGGTATGGTGGTACAACATACGAGTACCTCCACTGTCACGGCAACTGCTGCTATGGCTGTTGAGATCCCTGTTTCCTTAGAGGATATTGGCAAACATGTCGATGGGACAACCTACGATCGGCCGGTACATTTCACATCTGGAGCGCTAAGTAAGAAAAGGAAACGTGATGAGAATTCACCACTTCCAACGTTAACTGCTGAGGATCCTCAGAGCTGGAAGCCTACAATACTGCCACCTAAAAAGAGAGTCCAGATTCCAGCGGTGTCTGAATTCACTAAAGAAGCAATTGACAGTATCGATCATTATTCAGAAAGCAAACACTGTAGGGCTACGCATAGCAATGCTTGCTCCTCGGAATATGCTGTTCCAAATGGCAACAATCTACATAGACAGAATCATAACAACAATGTCGAAGGTACCGCGACCACTACAAACACCGCTCGAATACCAGATGGTGGCGATGAGGATTATGCAGACCAATTGCCATCCGCACCTGATGAAGATATGGATTGCGCAGGTGTACCTGGTATATTCGAACCGGTTTGTAGATGGATTGGCAACTGACATGTAAATTGTAGATACTGAGAAAGATACCAAGAAGCAGAGAGCGGTCGAAGACCTTGCAGAAATTGAGAAGATATTTGCAAAACTCAAAGATATGTTAGTTTTTGACTAGTTCTTTATTAATCAAGATCGGCTCTAATGAGGCGTGTAGCATCTACAACGAAAAGCTCCATCGAGTCGAAATCGAGATGAAGCTGTTGCGTGAGGGCATTCATCCCGAGTATGTAGCGCAGAAGAAAGTGATCGACGATCGACTAGAGGAAAAGGTCCGATTATCTAATGCACAGTACGATCATGCAATGAAATCTTTGGATATATCTACGCATGTCAACAGGGCACAATTACATTCGCAGTTTTTCCAGCAAACCCGACAGCTGCGCGAGGATACACTGTACAATTGTAGTGAACTATGGTACAGTATACAGCGTGAACGTCGCGTTGGTGATGCACTGGTATCAGGTGCGTTACCTGTCAAAGTTGGTAGAGATGCATGATGCTAACATGGTTGCATCCCCAGAATATACATTCCGAATCCCCGACCGACAGAGCAGTAGGATTAAGCAGCGCATGCAGTTCAACTGGGAGGTACAGATTCTTGGGGGAATACAAAAGCAGATTGGATTCCCAGCAGCTCCAGATGTCAATGGTGCCACGGAGGACGAGAAGGATGAAGATTTTGAGGCCCTCGATGTACGTTGCTTCTATCTTCGTTTTATTCCCCGCGATACGGCAATGAACGCTTGTGACGGAAATAATTTCTATGTTAACGTTTCTGCTCTAGATCACTTCCCGTGCAGTAGTTCCTCGAGCAACCACGCAGCCCAGCGTATTGCGCTTAGATGACTATGAGTGTGCAGCAGCACATGATACAGTGCCCGTTCAACTTTCGCCGCCATCCACTGCACTCCACACAGCTGCTCAGCACCAGCAACAGACTCACGCGCTTTCTCATGCACATCGACATTATCACCACCATCATCGGCCCCCCACACATGTACTACAGGGTTCTCAATATCAACCGGAGCAGACAGCATATTATCCTCAACATTTTCCTTCAGCGAGTAGCAACCCAGGTCCGCCACCACCTTCAGTATCACTTTTACAGTCGCCATCGCGAGACAGTATCAAAATGGAACCTCAGCTTTCACAGACGTCATTACCATCCCGTAAAATTACGGAGGTATTTTCTAACTTTCCTGCCCATCTGGTGCAAGAACGACAATCACCCTATCTGATAGGGCATCACATACACTCATTTTCGCTGACAGACAACACTGATTCCCTGAGTCCGTCAGAGAGGTTAATGGATGGCAGATGCAGCCCAACTGCATTGCTCGGCCGAGAATGTACTGTAGAGATTTTGCAAAGGGGTAATTGTCAAACAAACGAAGGTAAGGGTGGATGGATCCGGGGCCCACTTCAACCAGGAGGTGGCACAGGCTAGTCATAGCTCTGCTTGCGAGGTGCTGTATTTTTCAAAGATTGTTTAGTATCTATATAGTTATACAAATGTTCACATTTTAGTCACAACGATCATAACCGTTGTGGCGTTTCTTCAAGTCTGCGAGTTGCTTTGTAGTATATTTATATGTCGATTTGTAGCAATGCTAAAATATTCCACCCTCTAGAGATATCTGGTATTACATGTAACTCCTACTACATCATTCCAAAGGCTTTAGAGTCGCATTTAGATTATTACGAGTTTTTTGGTTTTATTTAATATTCCCAACAAGTGAACAGGCGTGTTGGGACTACATGGTACTCTGAAAATAAGTATCCATACTTCTGCCGGTTCTCTCTCAAAGTTGGCCGAGGGAACCAAAGGCGAGTTCGGGCACGCCGTATTCCAGCCGGGTAAATTTTCGTACTTTCATATTAGTGTCCTCGCTTTTAGCACTAGTCTGTCAGCCGGCTATATTCTCCCTGGCGCGTAAGCCCAGAGCGTGAATACACAAAATCAAATGCAGAATGCTCAGAGATACCTGGGCTGAGGTTTCAGAAGCTCTGATATTTGACCATCCTATAAGTCTATTTTCATAATATCATGAATGCACCTGCATAACTGTGGAAGCAATCAGGAGCATCTAGAAAGACTTCTGGAATATCTAACAGTACTATGTATAGCTGCAGTAGGATTTGGAAACATCTCAAAGGATATTGGAGCATTAATGAGATTGACTGGATTGCCTGAGAGATTAGTGTCTTGCTTTTGTATTATTGTATATATTGCAGATGTCATTATGAATTGTACTTGCAAGTATAGTGTGCAATATAGAGCAATGTATATAGTCAAGTGTACAAGAAGTATACAATTGGGATTATTGGGGTATATATATGAACATTACCAAGATGTATCATTGGAAGTATCCTTGGAAGTTTTGTGAAAGCAACTTGAAAGAATACATAGTAGTATACAAAAACAATATAGCGAAAACTGTGTATGTAGATTTTTGTACAGATACGAGATATAGAGAATGACTTAAAATATATACTCGAGCTATCAGTCTCTAAACACTGGAAAAAATGTCCTTACGCAACCTGTAACTCATAGTGAAGGTGTTGTTGGATTGGTAATCTAGAGAATATTTAACACATGGCACTATAAGGTTCTATTGACCTGTGCATTGACCAGATTACTGTGATATGCATGCAATTATGTGCACTTCATACTATACATCATGCTGTATTCAACAAACCTGAAATCAAACTACCAAATGTACTTCATTGCATGCTTCCAAGTCTTACACGCTCCCAAGTATGCACTGAAGTACACTCCTGATTGCACTCCATTGTACACTCCCCACCTGCTCAACTTACACTGCCAAGTAAGCTCTCACAACATTCCTAGGTACATCTCCAAGTACATTCTCAACTACACTCCTGAGCATGCTCTTATAGTCACTCCGAATTACACTAGATGACACACTTGCTGTGTGCTTGACTATATGGTCTTAAGTACACCTCCAAGTACGATCACATGTACACTTTCAAGTATATTCTCAAGGATGCATACAATTGCACTCAATGGCACACTCTCAACATACTTGACTGTACATTGCCAGTTAGCTCTCAAGATGCTCTCTAGCACACTCCTGAACACACTCTCAACTACACTCCCAATTTCACTCAATGATACACTCTCTGCCTACTTGACTCTACACTCCCAAGTACACTCTCAAGAGGCAAGATACTCCCAATCTCACTTGACTATATGCTCCCACACATGCTCCTACATGTTGGATCCAAAGACATACTGAGTTGGAGGTGCCAGGCATGTGAAGATGTGAGACAGGTGGTTGGTAGAAGGGGGGGCAGATGTCACGTGGAGGGCAGTGGGTAGCAGGTGGCAGATGGCAAGTGGCAAGCAGTGTATGATGGCCAAAATCATAATGTCAGTCAAAATCATGGTCTGAACCTTATCCTTAGTGCTGCCACCATGACAAGATATTGCAATGCCTTACGGTCATGATGTTGACAATTGCAGCCTCAAATTCTGCCGGAAAAGTGGATAATTGCATCTTTGGGAGAGTATTTCTCCAATTCCGATTTTCCAGCGGAATCTGCTACTGGCTTCCAATCGATTGTAGGTATATGTATGCACATTCCTTTCAACATTGAAGTCAATGATGGCAATGGTGATGATGGCAATGCATCAGCAAGATGAATTGTTGTCTCCGGGAGTGTCTGGGAGTTGTCAGACCAGAATTCCATGGTAGTCAAATCCCAGAGTGTACTGGACCAATGCAGCGGCCTTCAGGTGCACCTGAGAGCACTGGCGAAAAATCTGAGTGGACATAAGAGGTCAGGTGACAACCATGAGAGCAGCTGGGAGTGCTGGTGACAAGCCGAGGAGCACCAACAACAAGCCTGGGATCACCTGGGAGTACTGGCCATAAGCCTGGGAGCACCTCAAATCACTGTAGAGCAGTCTGGGAAAACCAACATCTTCTTTGGGAATGCTGTTGCTGTTGCTGGAAATCATAGCTACTACTTTATCATTCAATGATTTCTAAAGCTCATGTATTCACTTTGCATTCTCATCTTGGTATCTATATAGCTACCAATCTACACACGGTATATCCGGACTGGTTGCAGGCAGTGCTTGAGAGCAACTTGAGGTGTGCCTGAAGACGGCCATCTAGTGAACACAGAGATACACTCCAAGGCCACGATTGAGTGAGTTGGAGATGCACTTGCAGAGACCATGATCATGCACACTTGGAGACTTTAATTGAGTGAGTTTGGAGATTCACTTGGAGGGTGTAATCAAGGGTACTTGGAGATACACTCTGAGGCCGCGATCAAGTGAGCTAGTGAGAGATACACTTGGAGGCTGTGATCGTGTGAGTTCGGAGATGCACTTGGAGAGGCCATGGAGGCCGTGAGCAACAGTTTTTTCAAATACACTTGGTTGCCAGGATTGAGTGAGTTTGGGGATGCACTTTGGAGGCCATGTTTGAGTGGAAATTGGAGGAGCACTTGGATGCGGACGATTGCAGGTGCGCCTGGTGCTTGAGACTCTATCCATTAGGTAGTTCACTGGCAACTGTGGGAATGTGACGAGGTGACTGTACCTTTCAGCTTTCATGGAGAGCTAAATGGTGGTGGTTGATCTTGTAGGGAGGCATGCCTGAAGCTGAAGCTACATACACGGGTAAACTTGTAATTGTGAGAAGGGAGGGAAGACAGATCATCTTGGATTGATGCATTAGTTCTCCATATATGCTGTACTTGGTGTATGCTGGTACTTGGTGTATGCTTGTACTTGGTGTATGTTTGTACTTGGTGTATGCTTGTACTTGGTGTATGTTTGTACTTGGTGTATGCTTCAACTGTGTGTATGCTTGTACTTGGTGTTAACACATGATCATGGCATGGAGAGATCGAGAGGTATGACTTAACTTTGTGTTCTGCGATGATAGTAGAGTTGTGGACCAGAGAGAAAGATGGGGGATGAAGATGCAAATGATATGGAGCATGCGAGTGGATATGGGAAATCAGGGGTACCACTGGCCGGATTCGGAATGGAAGACCTTGTATCTGTGTGATTTCTTGCTGGATCGGGAGTCGTGCCTGCCATATCGGAATCGCTAAATGTTGTCGCACCGGATATTCTCCTAAGCCCCAGTACCACAGGATAGTTTCCCATCGCCTCTGATCTCTCTCTTTCTCATCCTCAACTCTACCATTGCCTAAGAACACAGTTAAATGTTTCATCGGTATCTCTCCATGCCATCATTATCAGTTGACACTGAGTATAGCATACATGATGTACTGCATCATCCAAAGATCGACTGTCTCCCGCTCCCAGCCAGTCTCTCATCTCTCTGCTCTCAGTGGACCTTGTTGTACTCAATTCTCTATATTCCCACAATTATGAGTTGACCAATGAACTGAGTCTCAGCTCCCTTCGCACCTCCCTCCCAATCTGTTGCCTGTTGAGGGATGGCATCAAAGCCCTCCTCCAATCCTGATCGATCGTGGCCTCCAAGTGCATCCCCAAACTTCCTTCATCACAGCCTCCAAGTATGCATGATCATGGCCTCGGAAAGGTATCTCCAAACTCCCTTGAAACAGCCTCCAAGGTCATCTCTGAGTTCACTTGCTCCAGGCCTCCAAGTGCATCTCCAAGCTCACCTGATTACAGCCCGGAAATGTATCTCTGAATTCAATCCCTATCCGCCTCCAAGTGCATCTACAATCCTGCAGGATTACAGCCTCCAAGTGCATTTCTGAGATTTCCCGCTCTTGACCTCGAAGTGTGTCTCCAAACTTGCTTGCTCACCTTCTCTAAGTACAGATCACATTATCATGGTGTGGTGAAACAGCGGACCTCTTATGGCATCTGAAGGGAATTTGTGAGATAGAGTTGTTCTGGCTCAAGGAGCATAGCAACAGGGTGAGAGGATATGAAGAGGTACCTGGCAATGAGCAATCGCACAGATTGCATGGATATATCAAGACTCGGCAAGAGTGTGTGACTAACCACACCAATTGCGTGGATCTATGAAAGCTCAGCAAGTGTGTGTGGAATGAAGAGCTGGAAAAGATATAGTGCGTATTTCATATAATTAAATGATATCTATCTACCCCAGGGTCTCCCAAATATATACTCCCCATTGCTCAGTCTACTCCCCATTGCTCTTTGAACTCCCCTTCAATCAGTGCATTTACGTTATCCTGGAATCACGGTACACCCCCTGATGGTTTCCCACCGCCAAACTGAATGGCAGCGGTGGAGAGAAATGGATTTTCCCACCCCAATGGCCTCCAAGTCCATCTCTAAGTTCTCTCAATCGGCATCTCCAGTTGGTCCTCCAATTCTGCTCGAGTACTGTCTGCAGCCAGATTCACTGCGTGGATATATATAGAGAGACTTGGATAATACATGCCATATTATGATGTAGCGAATCTTGTACCTGTATCAAAGATGAATATAATAGACGAAATGCCTTGTGGTTATGGATCCCTAAAATCCCAGTCTCCTGCAAAGCTGTACAGAGGTCTCAGCTGCTCTTGAAGTCTCCTGCAGACCTGCGCAGGGGTCTCAGCTGCACCAAAATTTGACTATCCTATAAGTCAAATATCAGAGCATCCTGAATGCACCTCTATAACTGAAGATGCTTTCTGAAGCTCCTGAGAATGCTCTTGCACAGTGTGAGAGCACTTTGCTTAGCTCCAGGAGGGCCTGGATGCATATGGAAGTACATAGGGGCACTGGTGAGGTCGACCAGAGTTTCTGAGAGGTTTGCGTGTGTCTTCCGGATCAATTTACATTTTGCTGATGCAGTGATGATGTCAATGGTGATGATGGCAATGGTGATGATGGAAATGATGATGATGGCAATGGTGATGATGGCAATGTGATGATGACATTGGTGATGGTGATCATAGTACCAGAAGCACTTAGACAAGTGGCTAGGCTATATCAATATCAGCATCCAAGCTTCCACAAACTTAGAGCCCTCCATAGCCAAAGCTTTCAGACACTTAGAGTTTGCCATCGGCTGAAACCTTCCCATGGAAAACTCTACCCCTTCTGAAATGTGACTCTGTCATGCACTGCTCTCTCAAGAGTGGCTCTCCCAAGCAGGATATAATGCAGGCTGTCAAGCAGGGTATCAAGCTGGCTATCAAGTAGACTATCAAGTAGGCTTTCATGTAGGCTTTCAAGCAGACTCTCAAGCAGACTCTCAGTGCCAGCAGACTCTCAAGCAGAATCGTTGTGATAGTGTGTACAATGCTGGTATAACAGTGAAGAGCAGACAGTAAAGATAATTATAGATCCATCTCTGGACACCAGCTGAATATATATCCATAGGCCCACTTCTACAACTTTAGGAATTGATTGTAGATTGTAATTGACACCATGTCATTCAGGGGTCCGTGGGAAACTGTCCATGTGCTACCTATGAGTAGTGTTAGCAATGGTTGCAGACCATCACATTGGGTACGGGTCTGGGTTGAACCTGAACCGTTGCCGAATCGGCCATCCAGGATGTCAACACCCCAACACCGTCAACTTGGGGGCAGTTGGATGCAAATTTCCCAACCTGTCTGAATTGGGCGAGTTGTCTCAGTGTCGCCCAGCGGGTCCATTTGTAGATTCATATAATGCTCTTGCTTTTGCAGTTTGATAATAGTATCTTACCAAAATCGGATAGTCAGCAGGCAATAATCTCTTTTTGGGTGTGTTGCAGTTTGCCATATCCATTATTTTGGAATCCATGTTTTTCCTTTTATATGTTGTATTTTTGCCAATAATGGCAGTCAATAGTTCCGTTATGAGCTCATATATCTGGGCAATGCCTTGAATACCCAATTGACAAGACCAGAAATTGTTGACGCTCCATTGACACTGATTTTCTTGATGAGGTAACGTATACATGATGCACTGTGTCGATTGAAAAGGCTGACATTCCATCATATATCACTCATTGACAGAATGGAACACTTATATTAGCCATGATGGAAGACCACAAATCGTTAATGCTCCATTGACCCTCATTTTGAGAATGGGACAGGGACCATGTCGCTATTGTTTTTGCCCCTAAAGGCAGCCAATACTTCATTTATGGACGTTTGCAACCAATTGCCAGTTAGATTACCCAGGATGCAAGACCAAAAATTGTTGACACTCGGTTGACACATATTTTCAGGATGAGGTAGGGAGCATGTTGCTATTGTTTTTGTCTCCAAAGGCGGCCACTACCTCCTTTATGGATTTTTGCAACCAATCACCAGTTACATCAGCAAAATGTATTTTAGTCACTGGAAGCCTCCAGGAGTGTCTGAGAGGATGTGGAGTGTAAACTTAGATGCGTCAATTTCAGGAGAATATCACACCCTGGGAGGGCATTCCTGCCGGCCTTCAGAGTAACTGGGAGCTCCGGCGGAAAGCCTGGGAGCGCCGACAACAAGCCTGGGAGCACCTGGGAGCACCAGCGACAAGTCCGGTAGCACCTCGAATCACAGGAGAGCAGTTTAGGAAAAACAACATCATCTTTGGTAACGCTGCTAGTGCGCCTGGAAATCATAGCTACTACTTATCGTTCAACGATCATTAAAACCCATGTATTCAGTTGGTATTCTCATCTATGTATCTATGTATCTATAGCTACCCATCTACACACGGTATATCTGGACTAGCTGCAGGCAGTGCTTCAGTGCAATTCGAGGTGCGCCTGAAAATGAGGATCGAGTAAACTCAGAGATGCACTCCGAGGCCGTGATTGGGTGAGTTTGGAGATGCACTTGTAGGCCGTTATCAAGCGAACTTGGTGGCCGTAATCAGGCGAGTTTAGAGATACACTTGAAGGCTGTGATCAAGTGAGTTTGGAGATGCACTTGGAGGCCATGATCAAGCGAGTGTGTAGATGCACTTGGAGGCCATGATCGTGCAAAGTTGGAGGCCGTAATCCAGCCAGTTTGGAGATACACTTGGAGGCTGTGATCGAGCGAGTTTGGAAATATGCACTTGGATGCCATGATCGTGCGAACTTGGAGGCCATAATCGAGTGAGTTTGGACGAGTACTTGGAGGCAGTCAACGGACGGAGCGCCGGGTGCTGGGAATCATTTCATCAGTTAGTTAACTCGCAACGGTGGGAATGTGACTTTACATTTGAGTTCGCATTGAGAGGTCGCTGATGGTGGTCGATCATGTAGGGAGGCACGCCGGAAGCTGAAGCTACATTCAGGGGTCAACATTTAATGATGAGAATGAATGGAAGACCAACAATCTTGGGTGTATGCTGTATTCGGTGTATGCTGTACTCGGTGAATGCTGTACTCGGTGTCAACTCATGATCATGACATGGAGAGACAGAGAGGGATGACTTAACTTTGTGTTCTGCGATGATAGTAGAGTTGTGGACGAGAAAGAGAAAGATGGGGGATAAAGATGAGAACGATATGGAAGATACAAGTGGATATGAGAAACCAGGGGTACAACTGGCCTGATTGGGTTGGGAAGACCTACCATCGTTGTAATTACATGCAGGATTGGCATTCGTACCTGCTGTATCCGGGATGGTTAATTGACTCGCACACAAAATTCTCTTAAGTCCCAGTGTCTCATGATGATTTTCCCCGTACCCTCTCATCTCACTCTTTCTTGTCCTGAATTCTACCACCACCTAAGAACACAAAGTTAAGTTATCTCTCTCTATCTCACCTTTCCATGATCAAGAGTTACCACTGAGTACAGCATACACTGAGTACAGCATACACTTGGTACTACATACAACATGTACTGCATCATCCCATGATCGACTGTCTCCCGCTCCCAAGCCAGTCTCTCATCTCTTGGCTGACCATGAGGTACTCAATTCTCTACATTCGCACAATTGCGAGTTAACCAATGAATGGAGTCTCAGCTCCCGTTGCGCCTCCCTCCCGAACTACCACCTCCAGATTGACCGCCTCCTAGTCCTCCTCCAATCTCGCTCGATCGAAGCCTCCAAGTGTATCTCTAAAGTCGCCCGATTACGGAGTCCAAGTTTGCACGATCACGGCCTCCAAGTGCATCTCCAAACTCGCACGATCACGTCCTCCAAGTGCATCTCCATCCTCGCTCGATTACGGCATCCCAGTGCATCTCCGAACTCGCTCAATCACAGCCTTCATGTGTATCTCTAAACTCGCTCCGTCACGGCCTCCAAATGCATCTCCAACCTCGCTCGGTTACAGCCTCCAAGTGTATCTCCAAACTCGCTCGATTACGGCCTCCTAGTGCATCTCTAAGTTTACTCGAGGGTCAGAGGATATGAAGGGATCCCCGGCCATGTTGAACCACACAAATTGCGTGGATATATGAATGCTTGACAACAGTGCGTGAGGATCCACACAAATTGCATAGATCAACGAAGCTCGGCATGAGTGCATGAGACGAAGAGCTGGGAAAGATCGAGTGTGTATTTTGTATAATGAGATGATGTCTATCTACCCCGGGGTCTCACAAATATGTACTCCCTCTCGCTGAGTCCATCTCTGTTATACCCGTATCTCTGTATGTATATATATGGAGAGACTTAGATACTACATGCCATATTATGATGTAGAGAATCTTGTGACTGTACAAAGACCAATATGATCGATGAAATGCCTTGTGGTTATGGAACCCTAAGAACCACTGGTGTGGGAATACGGCACCAAGTCTCCCGCAGAGCTTGTGCAGAGGTCTCAGCTGCTCTCGAAGTCTCCGGCACACCTACACAGAGGTCTCTGCAGCTCCACAATTTGACTATCCTAATTGTCAAATCTAGTAGCATCCTGAATGCACCTCCATCACTGCAGGTTCTTTTAGGAGCATCTGAGAATGCTCTTGCATAGTCTGAGAGCACTTTGCAAAACTCCAGGGGGGGCTGGGAGCATCTGGAAGTACTTAGAAGCACTGGCGAGGGCTACTGGAGTGTCTGGGAGGTTAGTGTATGGCTTCCAGACCGAATTACATTTTGATGATGTAGATTAGCGAGATGCAATAGCAACAATCATTAACTCTTGGTTGATGCTTGTTTCTAGGATGGGGCAGGGAGCATATCGCTATTGTTTTTGCCCTGGAAGGCAGCCCATACTTGATTTATGGCTGTTTTCAACCAATCACCTCATAGGTTACCCAAGATGGAAAGTCAAATATCATTGACACTTGGTTGACGCACATTCTCAGAATGGGGCTGTGACTGTGTCGCTGCCACTTTTGCCTACAATCGCTGCCAATATGTTGGTTATACATAACAGCAACTAAATCACTTTTTGATTATGGTACTTACAATACCAATAATCGTTGATACTGCGTTGATGCTCAGATTGATGTATTGTCCATTTGATATCTGCTGCCATCAGTAATTGCATTGATAATTATTTGAACTTATTTTTTGCCTTTCTGCCTGATAGAGACTCGGCTCTTTGGCAAGGCCAAGCCCAGTAACATTCTTGCACTGGTCGCTCTCATTCTATTAAAATTACTGTATCTTGCGAAATGATTCATCCTGCCCGCTACATTTTTGTTTATTAACTAATATTCTCATGCGACTGCCCAGTATTCTCCCTTCATATTTCTCTAAATGAAATTCTTGGTCGAACAACATTAAGAACCTGGAGGAAATCCATTGACACATTCTGTCGTACTGTTTCTTGTTCCCCCTATTCCTCCTCGTTTCCTGTGTATGGACAATCATCAACACCATTTCAGCATTTGTCTGTGACCACCATGTTGGCCCAAACAATCCGGGAACATTCGGTGCAGAACTCACATCCCTCAGCTGTGGGGTTAGTCGGTCCTCAATGCCATTGTCTAGCGTTATGTCGGATTCATTGTTGGCCTCCCAGTCATCCTCATTTCCATTTGGGTTATTCAAGTCCCCATTCCAGTCAAGCCAATTATCGGTGTGCGAAAATCTTTCGAGTGCATGATCCCCAGCACTGTGGGCTGGATGTCGGTCGATTTGTTTTATCCAGTGGACATTTAATACTCCGGTGCCTACTCAAGGGAGGTCATTTGCAGACAAAGCTGGTGCCAATGGTGATCTTTCCGACAATTTACAAGCAGCCACAACATCATGTTGAAAGATTAACCAGGACGCATTGAAGATCTCCTCCATATCTGAAAAGTATTCTATGGCTGTGATTTCCATGTTTGGGGTGCGAGATTCCTTCTGTGTAGCACATACGTTTTGGCTGCCCTGCCACATTTCCAAAACGTTGTGGACCTTGGCCAGTCTGTGCAATTTCCATTCCTCGCCTCTCTCTTCATTTCCGAGTCATTTTCTGTATTCATGGTGTTCAATGCTAGGTCAACGCCTGCCAATGTCCCATTGTTGGCTCGAGCAAACTGCCTCACAACAACTTTTCCACGCAGGGTCTCTCCTCTGGGATTAGACTGCCTCCAGCCAATAACATCATGGGCAAGGGATACACTGGCCTCAACTCCGACGCCATGTGTTATGACAGAGAATATGTCTCGCACCACATTGGAGAGATTCGCATACTTTGGGTGTTTTATGATTCTGCTGACGCCACCAGTCAGTCATATTCGGTATCCGGAATGAACTGCTAATCTCGATAGGGTCGGAGTGGCAATTATTACGATTCGGATTAGTGTGCCCCCAGTTCTGTGGTAATTCAGGTTGTGAATTATCATTGAGCCTTGCTGCTGTGAATAAGCATGCTTCACAATCGCTTCGTCTGGGCGTCATTGTGGCTACATCTTTTGGCATTAAGTATTCTTCATCATCGCTGGACTAATCATATGGAGGAAAAGAAGATTTACCAGATATGGAAGCCATTGCGGAGGAGGAGAGATTGTTGCGCAGTATGCTTTCATGTTTAATGACAGGCAAATGTCGATGTATGGCGCAGTATTCATTCTCCACGTGCTTTGGTAACGCCTCCTGGTATTGGGTAGTATAGGAAGTCTCATCCTCTGGATTATTATCCATTCCCTTGTCCCATTTCCTAGAAAATCACAACTTCCGGAAAGGATCACGGATCTGTGCTGAAATCAGAAACAACCTCCTTGTTGGAGTAACTTCAGCATAATATTTGGACAACTTCTGGCGCGCAAACTTCACGGCAAAGTATAAGTCTTCCTTCCAGTGAGTCTTCTTCTTAGCCAAAGGTCGCATAATGCCATCCATATGATAGAACATGTCATTGTAGACGGTGACGACATGATGCAGAGTAACCATATGCCGTTTTGACATCCACAGGGTCCAGTACCGGAATGGCCTTACAACTCCCATGACATACTTAAAGATGGTCCATTCATCTTGTGTTGTGAAGAGAGGCCGGTGATCACTGTATTTCGGATTCTTTCGCCAGTCCCGGGTGAATGCTCGTAAGTGCTAGGCTCACTCAAGTAACTCCACTGTCGACTCCCTCCATGTCTTCACATCCATAACATGTAGTACTGTGATTTGAATGTTGGCTTTTTGATTGTCAATGAACTCATTTCAACAACCAGGTGTCAGTGTAATCAATACAGCAAGCACTCGCTGCTATATGACTGTCTGTTTCAGGACATTCAAAATATCTTGAAATATGTACTGTTTCAATTAGCTTTGCTGAACCTGGTACGATGGCAGAAACCTTGTTGATTCCAGCATTACCCTCTTTACGGAGTCTTTGACTCCTCGCCATGTCTATGCTTTCATTCTGTCCAAATTGCTGATTATGCTCATGGGCTTCTTAAGACTTGGTGCAGACTTTTACACCCAGGCTGCCCAAGAATGGACCTATAGCAAGCTGGATGACGTGCGCCATGCATGGTATGTGGCTTCTCAATTCAGGCCACTGAATTCCGGAGGCCTGAAAGGTTGATTGTAATTTGTGAGTCATCAAGCAATTTCACGCAGTATTATCAGTCATAATTCGAGGTCAACGGCCGCCAGTAGGCTCAAAAAGATCGAGAACTTCCTTCAAATGTATGGCTAGCCATGCTGCAGTATGTCGACCCTTGACCTATTATCCATAATTAGCTTTCGAAGTAGGAAACAAGCACGCCATCAATGTCAGGGAACATTAGTTTTACTCCGCCGAATGCCCAATTTCGATCCATCTCGTAAGCAATGACTGACCGATGTTATGGCAAATTTGGTTGTCAAAGTCCACCCGTCTCAATTTCAACTAACTTTATTTCTTGACGGTTATTCCTTCTTAATAGCATCCACTGTCAGTGGGTATTCCCTCCTGCGAATATTGCTCAGCATGATGAGAGACAGTAGCACCAACTTGCTCTGTAATGGATTATATGACCATCCTAGCTCTAGCTTTGTTATCATGTTCCACCGAATATCAGCCGAAACAAATCTTTATATGAGGGAGCGATTCCTGGTGTCTATGTGAATTTTGGCAGTGTGAAAGTCTTTTGCTGCCAGTTTAGAGCGTCTTCTCTGTCAGTTCAGTTGATCTTGACAAGATCTAAATGTCAAATATAAATTTCCTTTGCAAACTGACAATTGTAATTCATCGAGTTCCTTGCCTCTTCAGTAAAGCCAAAGATGTTTCACCGACCACTGAACTGGTCAATTCGGTAACTTCCGACTCTGTTAATTTGTTTAACATTGTGATGAGTGCTTTTGCCAACGAGGGTTTCTGCATTGAGCTGGTGCCATGTTCTGATGGATGGCGAAGAACTGGATGAAAAATGATACATATGATGCCAGTGCTGCTGGTCTCCTCAATTCCGCAGTGTAAATGGAATCACCACCAAGGAGCATGTCTAGAATCATTCCAAGCAATACAATACTTCGAGCATACATTCATTGAAGCCCACCTAGCATCAAATATGTCTTGTATTGTAAGGTCACTCAAATCGTGAATAAAAACATGTTCATTCTTGGACGAGATCATAACCTACAGCAACGAGATATTTATAGATTTTGAATCCGACATCGTGGTAGGAAGTTGAACGCTGGGCAACTCGACTAGAGAGACTGTCAAAAGTTACGTTACGGTAAAGTAGAAAGCTGCTTCCTAAATATTGACTCTAGAGCGACAAGCAAGAAAATAGTCAGATCTGTGAGACATTGCATGCATATTTGTGAAGTTGAATACAAGGACATATAGAGAAGAATAACCGCTAAAACTCCATGTAGGAACATTGCAATGCAGTTTGTTGCCGTGTAGCTTCCTGAGCCCCCACAAATGTGGTTGACACTCCGTTGGCAGACATTTTTAGGAGGCGGTTGCGATATCGTCACTAGCAGTTTTGCCCATAAAGGTGGCCAATAGTACAATTATGGGTTTACGCTGTTGCCTAGCCCTGTGATTATCCAAGACGCAAAACCAACAATAAGTGATGCTCAGTTGAGGCTCATTGTAAGGAGGTAGTAGCGTCATTGTCACAAACATTTTTGCCAGTGGACCAGGCCAATACCTTCATTATTGGTCAACACCATTGCATAGCCATTTGATAATTCAAGATACAAGACCAAAAATTGTTGACTCTCTGTTGACACTGATTGTTAGGAGGTACTGGCGATATTGTTGTTAGGATTGTCGTCCATGAAGGCGGCCGACAGTTCAATTATGGGTTAACACCTCCGCAAAGTCCTTTGATTATCCAGGATGCAAGACCAAAAATCGTTGACATTGTGTAGACGCTCATTTTTAGGAGGTAGTAGCAATATCGTCACTGCCATTTTTGCCCATAAAGGTGGCCAATACTGTAATTATGTGTTAATGTCATTGCAGAGCCCAGTGATTATCCAGGATGCAAGACACAGAATCGTTGACGCTCCATTGACACTCATTTGTAGGATGGGGCAATGAGCGTGTTGCTTTCCTGTTTATGTACGATGCCGGCCGATACTTCCCGTTTGGAAGGATGTGACCATGCAGCCATTTCATTGCTGAAAGGGTGAGACCAGAACATGTTGACGCTCTGTTGACACTCAGGTTAATGACATACTAACAGTCATTGGATGCTCATCATTTGCACACACAATGCATATAGCCATTATTGACAGCCAATATATCATTTCTATGTATAATCATTTCCATCCAAAAGCTTCCAGGCCTCTCTGTTTCTGAGCCACCACCACACTCAATATCTGAGCAATGAATGACGTAGGCTTATCGCATTGCAGTGCTTTCGGCTGCCAATTCAAGGCATATAGAACCATCCACTAGTTTTGGATTTATATAGCCTGACCGCTTCAGCTTTCCTTATGCAGTTCCTTCTCCTCGATTTCCACAACGTACGATAAGCATTTAACAAAATCACAATTATGTGCACCAGATATGAGCAGATTGTTATGCAGTTGGATGCATGGATGAATGCAGCATGATGGCTGTCACTCATCCAGGTTCAGGTTGGACATTGACCGCTCCTTCTATGACTCGTATAACATCACTGACTTAATTTTTGTGAGTACATTTCAACTCTACTTTAGGTTTTGCTTTCGCACTTAACCATACCAGCCAAGATGATATCAAGTTTGTTGGTTGCCTATCAAGTCGATTTGGAGTCTAGAACTTTCCCATGGCCCATATGACCGTTGCACACACACTGATGAATTATCTTGTCTCACAATTTAGTCACTGGAATCCAGCAAAAGCTTACATGTACCAAGATAGGTACACGCATTCAGTTTCAAAGAGATACTTTGCCAATATTCTGTATTTTGCTATCTAGTTCTCCAGCGATGCAGGAGCCGTTACCCTTTCTTCTTCCGAATCTGATTTCTCTCTGGTCATTAGCTAGGGACTCTATATGCAGGGATAAAAGCTTACGGGTACGACAGGCTGTGATTACTTAATCTGTGATGAATCGGGTGCCGGGACGGGGGGGAGAGACGCTATGCGTTTGTGTCACTGTGGTTTCTCTGAAGCAAGCCTGATTTGACTACTTCCTGGTTGAGAAGTCCTTTGTGGCATCCGGAAATATCCAGGGATGCTATCAGGAGTCTGCCTAAGCTCTCCAAATGTTGTCTGTGATAGTGTGGCTGCAGTCTTATCTGTTTGAGGCTTGACAACTGCTGGAAACATCAATTCAACCATCCCATACTTCATACCTCTCTCATGGAAGTAGTCAGCCGCATCCCCCTATCCCGGTTGAGTCAATTCGTCGAAGCCCATCTGCTTCTGCCGAAAACTCTCCATGCCGTGCTGCACCTTTCTGGAGATTGTGCCCATCACCCAGCCGGGTTTGACATCATCACGGAGCTTGCCAAGCACTGTATCTTCTTCACCTTCTTCCTCGTCTTCGCCATCCTCCGCATTGTCTAAATTTCCATGATCGCGCAGGCTGTCTGTGATAGCATTCAACATCTCCTCGAATATTTTGTCCGGCATTCTGGTTGTCGATCCCGCCTCTTCAGCATTTGTCATAACTTGCTGCTCTTGTATGATCGCTGTCTCTCAATTTTGAACTCGCTTTCTTCCAACAGCGGTCACTCTATCAACATTATCCTCGATCCATTTCTCTTTCGCTTCATTGCCTAAAATGTGCGTTTCTCGTCTTTTCTCTGCCGAAAGCTTTTTTTTAGATCATAAGCTGTGCAATGCTCCTAACGCTCAGACCCAATCTGCCTCCAAGAAACACTTGCCTTCATTCGCTTGAGGACATTGTCATGTGGAGTGATTTGTTAATTTGCCGCATTTGCCCACTCAAAGTGGGGAAAGGTTCTTTTTCGAAGAATTGACCATTGAATTTTGTGTTGACTCTATTGTTGGGTGAAATATTGGATGCTGTGATATGTGGACCACATGGAGGCAAGCTGCATTTTGTATGTCAAGGTTGGCATGTTTGATCAACTTGAACAAAGCAAAATCAGTGTTTTGACCATCACTTCATTGCGAATAGTAATGGTAACCGTATAACATGACTTGATGGTTAGAGTGTGTTTCATGTAAGATCCCGGGGAGGTCTGCAGACAAACATCACCAGATGTCCTTTCCGTCGAAGAATGTCCTTTGAATATCTTCGAAACAGGAGATTTCAGCTGTCGTTCACCTCAATATATATATCCCTGTAAACAAACAAACATCATCCAACTGACTTAGTGCAAATTGAGGGTCCATTGCAATCCCACGCTGGGGGGAGCTCTACGCAGTAGCCTTTCGTCTCTAGTAAAACATTCAAGTTGGCTGTCACTCATTCTGTTTTGACTTGAGGCCAACTATATATTCCTCAGGACTTCCCACTTCTTTTCGTTTTCATCTTCCTCACCTTTTCCACAACAGCAAGTCATGGCTCCACATACACATCAGCCAGGTGAGAGTGGATCCCAATCGAGCCGAACAACAGGCGCCTCATCCAATTTGCCACCCACCCAGATCCAGCAGCAACGCAGACACCAGCTAGTTCACTGCAACGCTGCCAACGCAGCCACCAAAACTATGAGCCAGGACACAGATTTAAAAATGGTACGTAAAACTGGAAGCGGCAAGAATCAGAAGCACCATGAGATCGGATGTGAGTACCTCCATACCGAAGTAGATGGCGATCAACTAACAATTTTCTGTACAGATGGTGTCTGTTGAGCACTCTGTGACCAATTTATCACTACCCGCTATTGGAAACCTCCATGGCCAACCAGATCATTTGTCTGGAAGTCCGCGATATCCAACATCATGATGTTGTCTGTTCTGGGATTTTGGTTGACAAATTTCTTGATAAAAGTCTCCGAGAGTGAACGAAACAGCCTTTAGTGACCTTAGAGGAGGGTATCAATTCGTGTATGTTTGAGGTAATAGCTGCATCTCTCTTTTAGAAGCAACTAATTTCTTCTACGTTTTCAACATGTCAGATACTTAGGCAAGGTAAGAAGGTCAGGTACAGCTACAACAGTCCAACATGCGCCTTGCCATGAGTATGGCCAAAATGGCCGAAGGAGGATTATCGCACTCCATAACAGAGAAAACACAACACGCTGTCAAGAATCCTTGCACCGATGTCTGAGAAGGGAAGGAGCGGGGAGTTGAGTTCCCTGGGCATAACATAGTGAACACTGCGATAAAAAGACACCCGGCAATGGTTCAAGAAAATCAGATGGATGGCTGCCTTCCATGCCAAACTGGCACAGCAAAGCATCTGCAGACACGCTGGAGGCACAAAGGCATGGGTGCACCTCCACCAAACCCAGCGACACCTCTGCCCAGAATGCCACCTGGGCAACATTGTGATAATGAGGCAGCATCAAGTTCCGAAATAGAAGGTGTGCCACCCGGATATATATATATACATACTCCCTTTCCCAACGCTCAATTTTGCCATCAGGATGCATATTCCAAGGGTCACAAGGGTGAGAAAGATATCATTCCAGATTTGCTGCCTGATCAAGAAACGTCCACTGGTTAGCACACTATCCGCTGCACGCAAATGCTGCAGTCATCCATGTTGCAGACAAGAGCAGCGTATTGAGCAAACCTGACAGTAAACACGAGCATTGATAGAAAGGACTAGGATTTTTGAGAATTATTATTATCTACAATTAGTGGACATTTTGAAGTATATTTTAAAGGATATACTTATATGGAATATTAAAGAACAATGTAATGATAAAGGAGAAAGTACATGAAGACGATAGAACTGATGCCGAAAAACCATTTCTGTGACTTTACTCCGAATTCAATTCTTGGATAGTTTGTTTGTAATCATTTTTGCATTCACCCCGAATGGGTGCCCTGCTAAGTTACCACAAGCCGGCGGACCACTGGTGGTCATGGCATTTAAATGACATATTTTATCCCTGTCCATCAGGAACTTTCTGTCCATCCGTCGGCTAAACAACGGCCAAACTAGCTCACCAAGCACTTATTTCTGACTCACGCGAAGTCGTTCCCTCCCACTTCCCGCTACTCGGTGGAGGGCACAAGGCCGTTGAAACTCCACCTGGCCCACCCCAAATAGTAACCTCTCGCATGCTCGACCAGTGGTGAGTTTCACACAGGGAACTTGGTTCGTGTGACATCGACCTTTAATTGCAAGGGAGTCTGAGTTTGGTGTGACACCAACTTGTACGACAAGGAGTCTGCAAGGGTGGAGGGGTGGTGCCGGGATTCGAACCCGTCCCAATTAGCATCGTGCTGGCATGACCATCCCACTACACTAGGGAGGCCACCCCAATTCTTGGATAGTGCGGATACACCCGTTGCGAAATGAGCATCCAAGGAGCATCACCAATTTTTCATCCAGTAAGTCAAGTAATCAAAAGGTCACTTAGTTGTTGTTATACATAATCAAAGTATTGGCCGCCTTTATAGGCAAAAGAGTAAGCTACACTCTCCCTGCCCCATCTTGACAATGAGCGTCAATGAAGTGTCATTGATTTTTGGTCTTGTAGGTCAGGTAATTGATCAGAGACATGGTCGTTTTATGGCGTACTGAATGTATTGGCCGCATTAATGGGCAAACACACCAGCTACAACATTGCTACTATCACCTAAAAATGAGTGTCAACGGAGTGTCAACAGTATTTGGCCTTGCATCTTGGGTAATCTATGTGGCGCTTGATCACAGACATCTGTAAACAAGCGGTTGGCTGCCTTCATAGGCAGATAAGCAAGAGATGTTCCCGTGCCACCCTCCCAGACATTCAGAACTTGATTCATCTTCAAAGCTGTCATTCAGTGTTCGTGAGCATTTAAGCCTATTAAACCAGTCAAAACTTTGTATATGGACAGTCACAGCCACATTGCGCTGTGATTAACCATGATGCATGGCCAAAAATGGTTGACGCTCCATTGACTCTCATTTTTTAGTTAGGGCAGGGAGCTTGCCGTTGATTCTCTGGCCTATAAAGGCGGCCAATACTGCGATTATCTATAACAACGACCAAATCACTTTTTTAATACCTGACTTACAAGAACAAAATTCATTGATGCTCCATTGACACTCATTTTCAGGAGAGAGTAGTGATGGCATAGATAGCGTAGTTGTCCATTAAGGCAGCCAATACTTTCAGTCCACATTATAACGACCATGTCTCTGATCAATTAATTACCTGACTTACAATACCAAGAATTGTTGACGCTCCATTGTCTCTCATTTTCACGCTGGGGCAGGGAGCATGTCTCTCTTGTTTTTGATTATAATGGCTGCCAATGCATCAAAAAGGGACAATGATGTACCAAAGGGAATATTCTCCGATTAGCGGTAGGATACCAGAACACGACCATAAATAAAAAAACTCAACAACCAGAACCGGGGATTGGACCCGCCAGGCCAAGCCCAACCCTGCAAAACCCGTGCATTGACAGGTATGGGTCTGGGTTTGGCCCGCCAAGAACCAGCGGCTTGGGTTTTTGAACAGTTCTGGACTTGAACTGAAACGTTTTTGCGGTCCTAACCCGGACCGCTGGCAGGGTACCTGGACCCGTTGCTAACCCCAACCTTGTGTGCGCATATGGACAGCATAGTCTATCTTCATTGTGCAATGTTGCTGATAATGTAGTACCTACATGTTATCTATGTTGTGAGGGGTTTTCCGTTTGCAGCGGTAATGATACATTAACGGATTGCAGCAGGTACATGTGGCGATCGCATGATACTTATATGCAAAACACATACCTGTGGAACAACGTCATGTTTGTCAGCCAAGTGATCTTTAGCGGGATTACACTTTGGCTTCAGTGAACAGTGAAATTGGCTTCCAAAAATGGACCCCACACGCCGATCCTTCTCCAGATTCTCCTCACATAATCTGAGTGACTTATTCACAATCTTCCACGATGCTTCGAAGTGTTGAATGATGTGATCATGTCGTCATGACATCACAACGATGTGTTTTGTCACTTAAGCCAATTTATTGCACTTGTTTCTTTGATGTTGGTTCTCTAGGTTTTAATTGTTTTGATGGTTTTTTGAACTGTTCCAATGATTTCAAGAATATTCTTAACTATTTAATCCCTTGAGACATTGATTATACACATGCTTGCACAACTCCCATTACAAAAATTAAGACACCCAGAGTGAACACTCATCAGATTTCGATATATTGCTGCAATGATTATCTCAAGCATCGAGTCGAATAATCTACATTTAATACAAATTGAAACCATTCAAGTTAATTGTGTTGCTGAAGTACCATTGCGAGCTATCTGGCTGCGGCGTCAGCGGAAGGTGTACAGGTCCATGGATCACACTTATATGGATGATATAAGTGCTTCCAAAGAGGCTTACAACGGTAGCTTCAATCGTGCAAGGGTTGCATCCGAGGATGATGGGTATCCACCCCAATCATCATACCAGCAGTCTGACCTATCGGCCCTTTTGCAAACGTACGAACCAATGCAAGAAGCTCTTTAATGCTCGATTCACCATCCTCGACAATGAAAAGACACTTCAACCATACACGAATACGTCCAACAGTCAACTGATGTGGCTATCCAGGTTCGTCACCAACCAGAGAAGCACCGTATCAGTACACGGTGGCTTATCCTTTCTCCACCTTGTGGACCCAGTGCAACGAACCATGCGAACTGCCTGCTTGTAGCGTTGAAGGAACATCACCGGAAATGCTACTGCGTTGCCCTGAATGGATTTTGATTCGTTGAGATGACTGAAATACCGATCATGATTGACGTAATCTGTGAAGTCGGCAAATCTCTTGAAACACCAAGCAATGTGATGCTGGAGCTCCCATTTTGTCATTGCACACCACTCCGCCAACTGATCAAGTGTCTTGATTTCTGGTCGCAGGTTTTTCTTCATTCACTTGATAGGCTGTTTGGTTAGAGGCATATCACCATTGTGCCGTTATTCTGCAGTGTTTGCATTCAGCTATCGATACTGAAACACCTCATTTCGGGCTTTCATTCACAAAATCTTGAAGGTGGCCTCCTGACAATTCGATTGTCGGTACGCTTGTTCAAGATCCATCATCGCTTTTTCTGGGAGTTCAGAGCTTCTATTTTAGTGGTTCCCAAGCTGGCGGATATGGTCAGAGCAGTGCTTCCGGAGATGCATCAACACAAAGTTGAAATGCGATTCGGCGACAAGATGTTGTGCAATTTCTGACTCGATTTGCGCTTTTTCTTCATCAACGCGATGATGCTTTGCAGCCGCAGAAAGAATGTTCAAAATATGGTCACTTCCCCATTCCCCCTGTGTGCCCAGAGTAGGATGCTCTTTCAAGGCTTCCGAGACCTTCATTGTTGATTTGCTGGTGCTGAATTGACTGAAATCATACTTGTGAAGATGTATCTCCTCCAGATGAATCTCCATGTACTCGATCGTGGCCTCAATATGGTACCAGTACTGTGCCATAACGTGAAAATAAACAATGTTCTTGATGCACAACAGGGCTTCTGTGAAGGGAATCCTTTGGCTCGCCAAAGGGTTTACAAGAGTCGGCGCGAAAACTGGAACAATCACGCACCCTAGTGCTTTCATCTCCTTACCACTCCATTCCGTCACCTGGGTATATGGCTTGTTGAATCGAGCGAAGCCAGAATATGGATGCATCATCGCCCAGTGCTGGTTGAATTTGTCCATCCCGGAATGTTATTCGAGGAAGGATAGTACCCTGTCCATTGAATGCTCAAGCATACTGAGATAGATGGTATGAAGAATATCGGGTACGATATGAGTTGTCGGAGAGACCCATTTCATAATCCAGAGGACGCCATCTGAGGTTCCAACCGCTCAATCATCCAGATATTGTCTTGCTTCTAGTCTCTCCGGCTGATTTCCCTTAGTCCTGAGTATCATCTTTTGAAAGTATAGCTGATAGTCTCTCAATCGCCACGACGATGAATTCCCTTCTCCAAACAACAATTTTCGTACTTCGCACACTGGGCAATGGGGCTGCTTGATCAAGTGCAAGTGACTGCTTTCAAAGTGGTGAGCCGTCCATGCGCAGATGACAGAGTAACATTGCCGTGTCAGACAATCGGCACAAAGCATAAGCTTTCCAGTGTTGCAAAGCGCGTCAAGAGAATGAACAATAAGCTTGAAGACCTTCCTTAAAATCTCTTGATGGTAGATTTGTTATTTCTTCCCTGCAGTTGCGTCTACATGTCCTTTGAAGTGATATTTCGGAGGAACCGGAAGAAGGGCAACAAGAATGCTTGCAAGATTCGAAGGCTTTGATCTAATTGTCGAGTCGATGTTTCCAAGACTCACATATACAGGCAATTCCATCTTGTTGCCGGAATAGTTTGTAAGTTGTGTCAGGTCTGAACAGCCAAATAAAGGGACAATAGTAGCTGCAAACGACCACCATAGCTTTTCAACCTGTCAAAAACATCGTAGCTATGAAGAAATTCAACCAACATACCTGTTCATTCCACCACTAGTCACTGCATTTCATTCTTGAGTTGATACGTTCCTCAGCATCATTGAATTACTATGCTGGAGCATATGACATATGTTCCCTGAACATAGCCTATTGCATGAGGAACTCAATGTATTCAACAGGATTGGGGTAAAAGAAACGGGTGTGATCATCATCGCAAAGGTTCTTAGGATTGGCCAAACGATTGTAACACACTTTGCCGGATTTCCAACAGTTGATGCTCATCATATAGCACATTTTGTTCAACCTTTTAAATGCGGTGTGAGACAACGTGAAGTAAGTGATGGTCGCCATCGTAGGATTCCTCAAAAAGCTCGTTGATAACAGCTCGGCTCAAGTTGTGCTTGACGCATGAGTGTGCTGATCGATAGTGCTTGTTCCGAGAAAACAGTGACCATAGATCGATGTCATTGTCAAAGATATCGAAATACTTGTTACTAATAGGCTTTCCGGCTAGATGGTTGTCCAAGTGTGGAGTACCATAAATATGTGTCCAAACAGGAGAGTACTGTGGATCGATACACACATTGTCGCTGTCGGCTTCTGTATTGCTGAAATCATCGTCAGATGTGTTAACAAACGGGTCACGATGTGGTTCATAAACACATTGGAGTAGAATACTATCATGCTCGATCACAAAACCATCATCTGGCAGTTGTGTGGCTGCTACATATACTATCCTTTCATTGTGGTCGCGACGGAGCTGAATGATGTATGCGCTGCGGTAGGAGAACATCTTCGAGCAATATAGACACTGTTGACGAAGATCCATGTTTCTTTAGCAAATTGATATGTCGCAACAATGTTAAGATGCATGTCGATGATCTTTTAGCAACTCATACCATTGCAAGCCAGCTGTTCCTCGGAAAAAGCTGCACCGTGATTTACTGTTTCCATAAAGGGGTTCTACCACTGACATAGTATATCTCTTATCCTCCATCACACGTTTGCAAAGTGTTGAATCGCTCTCTGAATTTCAACATATTTTGGATGTCGAAAAGCATACCGCATCTGCATTCAGCTTGTCACAGTGATTGTTTTGCACCCTCACAAGACCCTCCTATGCCCATTGCCAGATTTATGGTTGTCACATTTCGATATGTTCCTACCTTCCATGGACCATGCACTCTCCAGATTTATCGACCCAGGGACGTCATCGTGGGGTACAAGAACTAGAGCAAGGACAAACGAGAGAGTTATGACTGCAGGGCATGCTTTCCGTTGTCTTTGTGATGGAACCCAGCGTTCAGTTGATGAATCAGGGCGCTTAGATGATGCTAAGCAAATTGTTTCCTAGCTGAGTAGCAGCCAAGATGATGTCGCCTGATCAAGAAAACCCCTCCAAGCCCACATCTATATGCACTTTGCCTGCCCACTTTAATTACAATCTCTGGAACCTTCGACATACCATACTCACCTGTGCTACCGCATCGCATCACACTTGACGATATACTAAACACTCCTGATGATACTGAACACTCCCAATGCTTGATTAGAACACCGAGCATTTGATATCTACCACTCAATCATTCACCACCGTTGAGAACCTGATATGTAACGTGATGCCTTCTGGTTGCCAAAATATGTCATCGCAGATGCTAATACAATCCAGATGCCTACTCTACAAGTCCGCGCCTGGGCCGAGAACTCCGGGGTTGGAGTCAGCCAATGGTCAGCAGAAACCATAGGGATTTGAGAGGAGAGGGGTCGCTTGACAACGCAACGGAATGATAATCAAGTGAGAGGGCATGTCTGGGAGGTTGCCCAGTCCATGCGCATCAGCAACAAGCTAGGGGCCGGCCTCGAGCAATGGGATCTCCTAATCGATCATTGCATTACTCCAATCAAAGATCTGGCATCCAAAAGGCCACTTTGGAAATGGTACATGGCAGACAAGACTAACCTCGATGGTCAGAAACTGAAGGCTGCACTGGACGAGTCTGCTGGGGTTGGACTTCACCGAAGGAAGAATTGGCTTGATGAAATCCTGACTAGGAAAGAGAAACTTGTGCATGATGTTTTGTGTATCCTAGCCCCGGTGCTTCTTTGTCTCTTTCTGATGATGTGTACATACATAAGACGATGTGAAAGAAACCTCGGGTCACAGGTTCTTGCCGATATAGCTGCCTCGCGACGCCTCGACCGACTTCCTTGTCAAGCCATTTAGCTTGACCATCGCGCATGTGGATCCCGACATTGCTGGGAAGAGGGTGGGTGAAAACAATATTCAGCTATTTTGTCATGGCACTGGCCTGCGGATGATGAATTGATACTTCCAATAGTTACATCACTCATCGATACGACCATTTTGTCAATCCTGAATGCCATGATCCCCAGTATGCAAAACCCCAGCCGGAAATTCCGCCTGCTTTCGAGCTGCCAGGAGGAGCCTAATGGAGATGGTGGTTCGTATACATGCAATGTTACCCCTATTTTCGATAATAATACTGCTGCTGAATGAGTAATGGCAGTGATGAAATTGAACTGCCGAACCCAGTTTTGCATCGTGTATCGTGGCAAACAAGCCGCCGGCACAGCTGGTGCCCAGACCCCTGTGCGTGGTGTCCACAGGTACCATCCTCCCACCTCCAGCTGAGGATATGTTCCACGATATCGGGGAGGACTCTGATGATGATGCTGAGACACAGCACCCAAATCCAAGAAGCTTCCCAACGATTACAACAGGCTTCCAACATTTCCAATGGAAACTTCAAAAGAGGATTATCCCACAGCAGTGATACCTTGAAGTCATCCGAAACCGTGCTCTTGGTCTCTTTGCCGATTACAAACAGAGCGATGTTCCCGATGAGAATGTGGCTGGGCTACCCAAGCATAATAACATTGTGAATCCTCCCACTGCAGGAACTTTGGCGAATTGGAAGCGTACAAGCAACCGCCCGGCTGCAAATTAGTCGTTATGAGGATGTATTGCACTGGCTGGATGGTTGTTCAAGAAGTTAGGTTGTGGGTGGGTATTTTTCTGGCACTTTGGAAGGTGGACGGAGGGGTGATAATTTGAAGTTTTTTGCTGACGTGTTGGGTCTCTTGTTGGTGTGTAATTTATTGTATTATTACATCGTTTCTATTCAATCATGAATGGCTGTGTTGAGGGTTCACAATGTTTGAATTAATCTTGCAGACATTTGTTTCTGGGAAAAGCATAGTGGCATCAATAGCACTCCATGTATGGCTATCACATTAATGGTAGTTCGGTATAATCACCCAGCAGAAGTTAGCCCGAATCATTAGTGAAATGCGAATGCTTTTTAGCTCGTTGCGATGATGATTTCCATCAAAGCAGGCCAATCAACAACCCCGTGGCAGGCTTGTCATCTGCCATTCAAACTTTGAGTTCTCATCCATCCATGGAGTAGGAAGTGTGGGTGGTGGGACAAGCCAAGATTATTGAATCATCCACAGGATAAAACCACGCATCACAACGATGCTTTTAATCATATCAATGCTTTCTTTCCTTTACCCAACTCTATAATTCATTTACTATACAATCATGAACATTTCCTTTAGTCACTCCATTAATTTTTTCATACTTATCACTCACCGCCTTTTTAAATCATGACAAGAAGGTGCCACACTTCTCCTCCTCCTCCTCCTCCTCCTCCTGTATCTTCCAGAACCAGAAGAAGCAGATGGTCTATCGACGGTGAGGATCTCGACGACGATCTAAGCACCATACCCGACAGGTAAAATGATCTTCGAGTGGATAATTCAGAATCCGACCACGAGCTGCTCCGGCGACCATTCAACAAAGCTTTGGGCATGCGGCCATCAAAAGATGCCTCCACAACAACACTTGGAAAATGGGTTGCGGCAACTCAATAAACTCCTACTTTGGCACAACCCTTACATCCTGAGTGTCAGGAGGTCTATATTACCTTGGAGGAGGAGGATGAATGCAACCCTTCGCCGCTGCCATCAGAGATGGTATCTGATTAAGCGTTTCAATGATAGACTTCGCCCGCTAATGTATGTATTTACTAGAGGAAGGATTCAAATGAATCCGGTGAGTGATTGGTTGCAAGGAAAGCTGCAAATCTGTGGCGATATGAGCACTTAGTTGAAGACATGACAGGACTCATCATTGGCGCAGAATACAATGCCCAGACAACCCTTTCAGGTGTTCTGGCGATGGTCATGACACATGTGAAGCCTATAGCTATTAATTATGCCATGTTTGTGAATCCCTTTGCCACGCATGTGTTAAGACCACCCAGATTCATAGTTGCTGGTATGAGGAAATCGCCAGGATTGATTGAGCCCAGAGAAACTAATACCCTCCACGTGCCTACATTTCAATGTTAAATGAATCATCTCAACGATTGTGTTCATCACTGACATTGTGCATCACGCTCTCGCAAAGATTACTTGATCCCGTCCTGGAATGGTATACTGCTGGATGACCTCAATCAACTGTATTTACAGATATCTGGAACATGGTAGCCTGGCTATTGGGCAAGGACAGGTATACATGCCCCACAACCATTCATGAGGTAAGTTGAAAGTTCCCGTCTTGTTTAATCATTATCTTGACAATCAATTGAGGAGTGTAAGTGTCGATTTGCAGCGACTGAAATTGTGGATCTTGTTCACCCGACATACTTCCATGGCATACGACAAATGGGAATGACAGCTAGATCATTGATTGGTACAGTCAACCCAACATTCATTGCCCTTACCGCGACGGCCTCCACCATTGTTTGACATCCTAGAACACAGGCGACATTAGTGTCCCACCAGCGCTTGGTCCAGAAGGTGGAGCACAATGTTAGTTCGATACGGGAAATACTCATCACATGCCAAATGATGCATGCTCAGATGTATTTCATCATCTCGACGCAGATTTTGGTTCTTCCTACCCCAAGGTGCAAGCTAACAAGATAGTCAATATCCGCAGCATGATGTGCTGAAGGATCCAATCATCTGGTGCTGACCCAGCGATGGCACACCCTCACCATGATCAGGGCAGCTTCACTGAGGACTTCCTTGATCACCTCCCAGAGGAGCTGATAGCGCAGCCCAACAATTCTTTTAATCCTCTCAGCAGCTTTGTTGCTGCAACTGAAGCTAGCATGCGATTCTCAGCTGTTCTGCCTTTGGGTGGGTCTACCATCGCCAGCAGCTGCCAGCCCATCCCCTCCAGCAACAGCAACAGCAACAGCAGCAACATCACCAGCATCACAGACACGACCAGCGTTGAGAATACGGGATTAGTCGATGAAAGTTCGATTGTAGAGGGTGTGATATCGCTTCCAGGTTAGGAATGGTGTCAGTGATCGGATTTAGGATTTCCGTTGTGTGCTATTTCATTCTAGGTTTCGTCGATATATCATAATAGTAGTAAATGTAATAGAACTCATTGTTTACTGAAGTCTGATCTCAAACGCGTGAAATCATAATCGAGATGATGCATAACCCTCCCACAAAGGTTGAACTGCAAATTACTGATGATCTTGTATCAACAAATTAAATATGGTGAACCACTTCTGCATGGTAACTATCATTGGTCAAATTACGCGATGAGGGTCGTTAAAAACAAGAACTACATGCATTATTAAACGTATGGAGCGAGAACTATCATCATTGTGAGGGCACATCGAATTGGGCGATGCTGGAGTATGCTGAGAGATGATTTGTGATCTTGCCAAAGGAAGTGTGAACCGTTTGTCAAGTGCTCATTGTCACATCTGCAAATGTGGGTACACTGGCTGTGACGCTTGAAAACTGCATTGCGACAACTCAAAGAACACTCTGGAACAGTAAATCAATGCCATATTTCAGGGAAATCTCCATTTCATTGTTTTGAGTTTGTGGGTACAATATACTAAATAAATCTCATGAAGGAAATTTACATTTTGCTGATGGGCTATGTGTCAATCAATTACTTACGGGTGCGCCTGCACTAACGGATTGAAATATGATGATGCAATTATGTCTCCCTAACTGGGAAGTGACAAACTTTCAGCAGTACTCATAATTATTGGCCACACCCACTACACTTTATCTAGTGGGGTAACATATAGTGAAGTTGTGATTACGCAGAATTACATGTGCAGAAGACGATGACAGAACATGCGAGTACAAGGGATCTTCAAGCCTATGTGCTAAGCACTAGGAACAACCTGTGGCACTGCCTGGTCTACTGAGGATCGAGACCTAAGCATTCGGTGTCTGAGGGAATAACGGCATTGGCTGAAGATAAGAGGCTAGAAGCAAACCTGCTCATTTGGTTGAGTCAGAATGCATTGCAATGTCACAATCATTAACAATACATGGTTGACATGCCACTATCAACATTGGCGGAGTATTGGTTGGTCACCAATTAAATCTCTGAAGCAATACTGAATTGCCAAAAGAAAGGCGAGGAGTTTAATTGGGAAGAGCTATTAACATATATCATGATCAGCACTGATAAGACTGAATGTCATCAGATGATCCAACTACTGAACAAATGGGAAGCAAGATGTCCAAGTGCAAGTTATGAGCTGGGAGTGTGTGCATGTAATATCATGATCTTAAGGATGGCCGTGCAGGGGGACATACTATCTCAAAACCACTCCAGCATGAACACGAAAACCAAAGGTAACTCCTGGCATGATGAATCAGGCACCGAACATGTTCTCAGTGATAAGCTATCAACTAATCATGGTGTCATAGTGTGAATCCAAAGGCCATCATGACCTGAGGATCCATCTGTAAAGAGCTCACATTGTTACAGCAATGAAAAGGAAATGCTCTTGCGGCAAACAGTCAAAAACCTACCAGCGATGAAAGAGTCTAAAATCTTTTTATGTTTTTATGATACCTTTATTTATTATAATATTACTTGCTTAATATGGCAGCCCCATACCATAATACAAACAATACAACTATATGACCTCTACCTGCGGTAATGAGACAGATATAATAGTATATCCCTTCGAGATGATTATATCCTTTTGCAGTGATCACCAGTACCTATTTGCTGCTCAAAGTTGTTGGTGGATATCATCCTTGTTAGGATTACAACCCATGTTAGCCTATTAGATGGAAAATCAAAGATTTCTCCACGAATCTCAATCAGAGGAAGTTATTGGAGGATCCACAATGAATAGTACTCGTCAAGAACCAGGTCTGTCAAGGCCAGAACTATGTGAAGTATCAATGGTACCATGGGATACACAAAGAGAATTGTTTAGTTGTTCAATTGGTCAACAGGCAATACTGATAAATTACAATTCTGATCCCTTCAGAGCTGCTCGAACAGGGAGAATCAATTCGTTACCTAAAAGCACAAGACAATGTAAAAATGAATAGAAATGATTCGCTAATTTGGAGCTTGGGGAGAATCGACAATGATACCTCCGACAATTTGGACTTGACGAGGATATTAGAATCCCAGGCCGTGCATAAGGAACAAACATCCCTAACAATACATACCCAGTTATATGTACTATCAGTATTGTCTTACCCCTCAATTTGAATTAGTTGCTATCATCCTTGAAGCATCAGAATCAACAATCACGATTTGTCCCATTTGCATATACAATCTATATTAATTGCCAATTCAGTTTTATTGGAGATATGTATAGAAAACATTTCAATCAAGGACTACGGCCGTGCGCAAGGATCCTGTACAAACAGGTATAGGTACTTTAGCGGAAGCGCCCCCATAACATATGTAACATCATGTGTATGTACAAAATATAAAGTTTTATGGAGTGGGACTGTACAATATTGTACAATAAAATGTAAAATGTATATATGTAAGTATACTTGAGGGTATATAGTTATGTCACAGCACATGGGAAATTTCTAATCCAGTATACTGGATAGTATATTAGAGAATGCAGTTTCAAATATGCTTGTGAGTATACTTGGAAACATCTTAAAAGTATAATTGAGTATATTGCTAGCAGTGTACTGGGGGGAATACTTGAAAGCTTGATTGGAAATATACTTGAGAGTAACAAATAAAGTACAATTGAATGTATACAGTATACAGTTGGATTAAATAAATATTCATATCCTGGCAAATGGAAAATAAATATATATATCTATATTTCTGCCAATTCTATTACAAAGTTAATTCTAGCTTACCTCTGGTTCTTTAGAAAATATTGATATTTACAAGCTCATCATTTTCTGGCTGGGTAAATTTCTACCATATTGTATTTATATAATATATAGTAGAAATTACCGAAAGTTATTGGCCTCAACTGCAGCTTCAGTAAGTTAGATGTATGTGTAAAGGAGAAGTACTATGTCATTCATTATGTCCTACAATGTACATTTACTGCAATGTTTAAATAATTACATAACATAAACTATAATAGCAGTATGTATACTGCGATTAGCCAATCACATACCAGTCACCAATCGATGATAAGAAACTGAACGGAATCATCACTTCCGTTTTACACTCTCACAACATGAATCACCATCGTATCATGCGATTTTTTATGGTCCATCATCGAGCTTTCACCGTCTCTAATCGCACTGCCGTCTTGAACGGATCCCGTCCTTCCCCTGCAGCCTCGAGGACCGACCGCGATACAGTTGGCATCCATCAGATGGGATTAACAGTCGCAAACATTAGCGTCATTCTGCCAGTAACCCTCGTGCAATCTGCACTTGCAACCAAACTCCTTCCCTTCCGACCTGCCTCCTTCTACAAAGTTATCTCGCAATACCTTCTGCATGCGGATTCAACTCGGCCATCAAAAACATTTGGGGAATGGGTGTGTCGAGAATTTTCTATCACTCCGAAAGATCTTGGAGCTTGCGCGAAGTTCATGTTGATGACAACAGAAATTTCAAGGGCGCAGGTAGCAGCTGTTCACCCCAAGGAGAAGGAAGAATTGAGATCAATACGTTATCGATTGACTCACCATCTCCTCTCCACGGCCGCGATGCTAAGTGATCCCTATGCAGTGGTCACTCAGTATCAGATCCTTTGCGCAGCTCCTAAGAATGATAGAATACTTGCGCTGGAGCTGCATGATTCTCTGCACCGCCTGAAAGTCCTTGCAAGTACTGGCTGCGGACTCGCACTTTACGAGGTCGCCAAATATCTCGAAGAACGGGGGAAGTACCAAGAGGCAAAAATTGCATACATCGAAGCAGGCGATGCGGGCATCGCGAATGGGTACGCTCATGGCGGACGCATTTACAATGCTATCGATAAAGACAAGAAGCAAGCTGAAGCCATATGGAGGATCGGCGCCGAAAAACTCGATAATCCCCGGTGTTGTTCTTACCTAGCTAACGTACTGCGGGAGAAACATCCCGAATACGAAAAGTTCATGACCAAGGCTGCGGCGAGCGGGATTCCCAATGCGGCATACAATTTGGGGAATTTTTATTGTCACTACAAAAACGACTTGGAGATGGGGAAAGAGTGGTTTGTAGTGGCTGCTGTTGCTGACGATGCTGCGGCAGATTGGGCGGTTGCTAACCTGAAGTCAATTCTACGGGGACAGAAAAGGCTAGGCGAAATATCGAGTTTAATCAACGCGGCGCCTGACCGGATGGCTAAGGTGGAGAAGCTAGAAGAGCAGTTAGACCATGTTGGGAAGGTAAAAAAGCAAGGTAGTTAAGATTTAAGAAAAATAGCGCTAAGGTATGAGAGACAAAACAATGTGAGGCGTCATATGAATAGTATTCTGACGCGTGAAATTGACTCCCTGCTATTTGTACAAACTGTTTTCAGAGCGATTGATGTTTTGAGACCTAAAGTATAGTTGAATAGTATGGACATAAAGCTTACCTGAAGTTTTCGGGAAAAAACATTCTGGGGATGACATTTAATGCTTGTTTGGAAATTGTGTGTATTATGTAGGTACAACTTGTTGGTGCTCTAAGTTACTATATACATTTTGGTTTGCATTGCTGTGTTCTGTTTGTTGCTCTTTTTTTATGCTATTGCTGTTTTTCTCTTGTTCTGGCTCTTGTTCTTGATTTGTCTTTCTCTTGTTCATGCTTTTTTTATTCTGTTATTCTTGCTTTTTTTCATACTGTTGCTGTTGCTTTGAATCTTGTATTTCCACTTACTCTTACTCTTTCTTTTCCTTGCAATTGAATTGATGTTGTCATGTGAAAATTAATTCCGGGTGGTGCTATGTGCACAGTCATACATGTGTAGCTTGGAGTAAAATTTATATTGACCACTGTACGATGATGTGACTTGAAGCACATAGTTTCCTACAGTTTATTTGGAGAGATGTGAGTGAATGCAACTCGACCTATAAACAGCCAGCAACCAGTGATATACCTATACAGTTCTCAACTATCTGCTGGCTTTGCAACGATACCAATATGGTACACACTATCACGGTGAGTCTTTATGAGAATCTTCTGGCAATTATAAGGCTACTTCAAAGCCTCTACTTGAAACCCAGCTTAAAAGACTGCTTGATAGTGTGCTTGATAGCCTGCTTGATGGTCTACTTGAGAGCTACATTTGAGATAGCTACTGCTCAGGAGGAGCAGAGTATTCCACTGCAAGTTTTTGACCAAGGGCAAACTCTGAGTATGTAGAAGCTTTTGCCAATAGAAGGCTCTATGTGTGTGGAAGCATTGGCTAATAGAAGACTTGAAGGCTGTAGAAGCTTGCATGCTAACATTGATACAGCCAATATACTTGTCTAAGTACTTCTGATACAATGATTAACATCACCATTACCATTGTCACCATTGTCATCATTGCCAGCATCACCATAACTATCCTTACTATTGTCAAGACCACCATTGCCATAATCACCATAAGCCTGTAACTGAATATGTACACATATACTCACAAATCGCACTAAGCAGGCAGCAGATACTGCTGGAATATCTGAGTTGGAGATCTGCTCTCCCCAAGATCCAAATATCTAGGTTGTCTGTAGAATCTAACACTGCAAACATCAACACTGTGATCATGAAATGTCATGATCTATTGTTGCTGTGTTTACAGTAAAAATGAGTTTTTGACTCTTACATTGAGGGATGTTATAGTTCCAGCCACTGCCTTTTTGCCTTCCACTGCAAGGTATCCGACTCTGAGCACCTGCCATCCAGTGCTGGTCTTCTACTTTCTGGCACCTGGCACCTACCTCCTGATACCTGGCACCTGCCCTCCAACACCCAGCACCTGCCTTCTAGCACCCAGTACCTGGCACCAGGTCCCTGTCACCTATTAGCCACCTGCTACCACCCGCTACTCACTGCCAGTGTCCATTTCACGCAACATAGGAAGTATCTGGATCGAGTATCTAGTACTATACATAAGCACATGTAGTTGAGTGTGATTCAAAGTATCTTGCCTGCGGTGTGTATACATGAGAGCATACATGGGAGAGTACTTGAGAATATTTTGAAAGTATATGTGGGAACATACAGTCAAGCAGCCTAGAAGTATGCCATCTAGTGCAAGTAGAAGCATTCTTTACAAAATGCTCTGGAGTATACTAGGGAATATCCTTCAAGGTGTGCTTTGGTGGGGATTCACAGTATACTTGGGAAAATCTTGAGAGTATAGTTATGCAGGCTGGGAGTGTGCCAGAAAGTACATTTGGGAGTGTCATTGACAGCATGCTTGGGAGTATACTTGAGAATGTACTTGGAGGTGTACTTGGGAGTATCCTTGGAGTGTACTTGAGAGCATCCTGAGAGCTTAGTATGGGGTATATTTTCAAGCTGGCAGGGAGTATATCATTGAGTGTGATTGGGAGTGTAGTTGACAGTATGCACAGTACTATGCTTGAGAGCATCTAGAGAGCTCAATTGGGAGTGTCCTGGGAAATATGGCTGGGAGTGGACCTGGGAATGTATTTGGAGGAATACACAGGAGTATACTTGGAGTGTACTAGAAAGTACCTTCAGACATTACTTGGAAGTATAAGTGAAACAGGCTACGAGTGAACAATTGGGTCTAATTTGGAGTGTACTTCAGAGCAGACTTGCGAGCATACAGTTAAGTGCATTTGAAAGTTTGAAATATAGTTGAATGCAGCATGACGGATACTATGAAGCACACAAAATTACATGTATATTGTAGTAATCTACTGAATATGCAGGCCCATAGGATTTGACAAAGCCAAGCATGAAATATGCCATTGATTACTGTTACAAAAACAGCTTTTCTATGAGTTACCAGTCACATAAGGGCATTTTTCCAGAACAAAGTTTTTTTTTCTAGTCTCTTGCTGAATAAACAGTTATACTATATTGTCTGATTTATTTACAAATAGCTTGTATCAAACATTAGGTATATTTCAGTACTATCTGTATAGACTGTTGTATTTTTGAACTATCTCTATATTAGTAAAATGTATTTTGACCACTCTCGGTCTCCAGAAGTGGGTAAGAGGACATAGAATATAAAGTCACAAGTATCCTATGAAGGAGGGAATTTGACACTTTGAGGGAATTCTTGGTTGCCATCCAAGTTACTTGTCGAATATCTGATAACTGGAATGGAGACACTGTCACTGTATTTGTGATACGATTCGGAGCACATCAGGGTACTGGAGAGAACTTCAACAGTGCCTGGTACTGTCACCCAACCAACAGGGAAATTTTAGACAAACCCCAAAAGATGCCTTGATTTATGTTGAGAATTCAGAGGATATCTAAGACACTCCAGATTGTATACAAGAATGGTATATTGTTCATGGTGAATAGAATGCATGGATTATTGTTTATTATCAACTTCTAAATTATACTACACTATATAACCTCTTCTTCAATATTCTATTTTTGGCATCACTATATTAAACAACCAAAGACATCAGCAAAAAATATTTCCGTCCGGGCGGAATGGCTCCGTCAGAGTGGACGCGCTCCGTCAGAGCCGTCAGAGACACCCCGGTGGCGGATTACTCTGCGCCCGGCCTCAATACCACGCGTCGCGTTGCATATCGCCCTCCGATTGCTGTTTTACCGTTTCTTCTTGCTCTGTCGGTCTCCTATTTTAAACGAACGCTCTGGCGTTGTGGCCAACTGTGACCATACATCGGAATGGGTTCATTGGGTACGCGCTTGCATCGGGATTGCAATACGATGGGTGACGCTGCGAAAATCTCTCCTCGCGTTCCTTCTACCTGCGCGCAAAATGTAATTCTCTCTTTACTAATTATACGGGATTGCAAGGCGATGGGTGACGCTGCGAAAATCTCTCCTCGCGTTCCTTCTACCTGCGCGCAAAATGCAATTCTCGCTTTACTAATTATACACATCATTCCAAGTCGCCAGATCTATGTGGC
>Ga0307515_10002478_pt1 | contig 40139 bp, 29 predicted proteins | sample 17_EM_MG_FD_194513 | JGI IMG/M metagenome (GOLD analysis project Ga0307515, IMG submission 194513) | Populus trichocarpa ectomycorrhiza microbial communities from riparian zone in the Pacific Northwest, United States - 17_EM | ecosystem: Host-associated > Plants > Roots > Unclassified | place... | reverse complement strand
CGCCACGTCCTGAAAACCATCTCCCCTCAAGCTGGTAGGCTTTTAGAGCCTGGAAAATATGGACCATAAAGGGCACTGGCCCGCGCGGTACGGCGGCAGACTGAGCAAAGGAGCCGTCGGCCGTGGCGCGCTGTGGTTTTCTGGTGGAAGGAGCTCTTCATTCCGAACTATCGTAAGTGAGGTCCCATGAAAACTCGTCTATCCGCACTTTTGCTGTCTGCTGCTGCCTTGACCCTGTCCCTGCCGTCCATAGCTGAAGCCCAAGTCATTGGCAGATTTTGTTACCGCCATGCCCAATTACCCGTGGCCCTCACAGTTGATGCTCATGCGCTGTGAAACCAAAAAATCCCTGCTTTCACGCTCAGGCTCGATAAGTCAAAGTGAAATTATCCCCTAATTTTTCTGAATTTGAGCTCTAGTTTTTCTGTTTGTGCGGTCAACCGCGCTCGATGAACAGCAGGAGCCGGATATGCGCACACAGATCGAACTGGAACTTTCCCGAAGAAGCCTACTTATCTCGTCGGCTGCGACAGTTGCAGTCGCCGGCGTCGCCGGGCGAGCGGTGGCACAGTCTTCAGGGAATGAAATGGCCTACACATCTCAAGTTTCTTTCACGGTCAACGGCGAAAGGCGTGTCTTTGACGTCGACAACCGGACGACGCTGCTCGACGCCCTACGCGAGCATCTCCATCTCACGGGCACGAAAAAAGGGTGCGATCATGGGCAATGCGGTGCCTGCACCGTTATCCTTGATGGCCGTCGCGTCAACTCCTGCCTGACGCTGGCCGTTATGCACGAAGGCGACTCCATAACCACGATCGAAGGTTTGGGAAAACCGGGCGACCTTCATCCGATGCAGGCCGCTTTCTTCAAACATGATGGTTTCCAGTGCGGCTATTGTACGCCCGGACAGATCTGTTCGGCGGTGGCGGTGCTGGAGGAAATCAGGGCAAATATCCCCAGCCACGTCACCGATGATCTCACCGCACAAACGACTGTGACCGAAGCCGAGATTCGGGAACGCATGAGCGGCAATCTCTGTCGTTGTGGTGCTTATTCCAACATCGTCGAAGCCATCGTCGAAGTTGCGGGGACAAAAGGATGAGGGCCTTCACGTACGAGCGGGCCACTTCGGTCGAAGGCGCAGCCAAGGCTGCTGCATCCAACAGCCAGGCAAAGTTCATTGCCGGCGGCACTAATCTCCTTGATCTGATGAAGCTGGAGATCGAGACACCTACCCATCTCATCGACGTGAATGGCCTCGGGCTGGACGAGATCGAGACGACCTCCGATGGCGGTCTTCGCATCGGCGCACTTGTCCGCAATACGGATCTCGCCTCCAACGAAACTGTACGAGGCGACTATGGGGTTCTGTCGCGGGCTCTGCTCGCAGGCGCTTCCGGACAACTGCGCAACAAGGCCACGACGGCCGGCAACCTCCTTCAAAGAACGCGCTGTCCGTATTTCTACGACACCAACCAGCCGTGCAATAAGCGGCAGCCAGGAAGCGGCTGTTCCGCTTTCGGCGGCTTCAGTCGCCAGCATGCCGTGGTCGGAGGCAGTGTGACCTGCATCGCTACCCACCCGAGCGATATGGCCGTATCAATGCGGACGTTGGATGCTGTCGTCGAGACGGTAAAGCCGGACGGGATCAAGCGGTCTATCCAGATCGCCGACTTTTATCGACTCCCAGGCGAAACGCCACACCTCGAGACAGTTCTGGAGGCGGGTGAGTTCATAACCGCAGTCACGCTGCCTCCGCCGATTGGCGGCAAGCACATCTATCGGAAGGTCCGCGACAGGGCGTCTTATGCGTTTGCACTCGTGTCGATCGCAGCCGTTATTCAACCCGATGGAACAGGGCGCATCGCGGTTGGCGGCGTTGCTCATAAGCCCTGGCGTGTTGAAGCTGCGGAAACGGAACTCCCGAAGGGAGCAAAGGCCGTTGTGAGCATCCTCCTGGGCGATGCTCGGCCGACGGAGCAGAATAAATTCAAGGTTGATCTTGTCGAGAGGACGCTCGGCGCCGTCATCAGTGAGGCAAGGGGTTGAGCCATGCAGTTCGATAAGCCAGCAACAACAAATCCGATCGACCAGCTCAAGGTAGTAGGTCAGCCCATCCCACGTATAGACGGAGAGCTCAAGACGACGGGCAGGGCGTTTTACGCCTATGAATGGCATGATGAGAACATCCGCTATGCCTACGGATACCCGGTCGGCTCCGCCATTGCCAAGGGGCGTATCACGTCCATGGATGTCTCGGCCGCAAGAAGCGCCGACGGGGTGCTTGCAGTCGTCACGAGCCTTGATGTCGGCAAGCGCGAAAAGGGAAAGTTCAACACAGTAAATCTTTTCGGCGGAGACGAGGTTCAGCACTATCATCAGGCGATCGCGGTCGTCGTTGCCGATACGTTCGAGCAGGCGCGCGCTGCAGCCGCCCTTGTGAAGGTGGACTATGCTGAAGAAAAAGGCATCTTCGATCTTTCGGAGGCGATGAAGTATGCGGTCAAACCGAAGGATGCCGGCGGGGCTCCACCCGACACCGCCGTTGGCGACTTCGATGCCGCCTTCAAGGCGGCGCCCGTGTCCCTAGACGAAACCTATACCACCCCAGACCACTCTCATTCAATGATGGAGCCGCATTCCTCGATCGCTACCTGGGATGGTGACGAGTTGACCCTGTGGACATCAAGTCAAATGATCGACTGGTGGAGGTCTGATCTCGCCACCACGCTTGGTATCGACAAAGAGAAAATCCATCTGATGTCGCCCTATATCGGCGGTGGTTTCGGCGGCAAGCTATTCCTGCGTGCCGATGCCGTTCTGGCCGCGTTCGCAGCCAAGGCGGTGAAACGTCCTGTGAAGGTTGCGCTGCCGAGGCCATTTCTTGCAAACAACACGACGCATCGCCCCGCGACGATCCAGCGGATTCGCATTGGCGCCGAGAGTGACGGCACGATCACGGCCATTGCTCATGAGAGCTGGTCCGGCGACCAGCCGGGTGGGCAGCTTGAGACGGCAGCCTTGCAGACGCGGCTCCTATATGCGGGCGAAAACCGAATGACAGCGATGCGCTTGGCTGAGCTGCATCTTCCGGAAGGCAACGCGATGCGCGCTCCCGGCGAAGCGCCCGGCCTCATGGCGCTGGAAATAGCCATGGACGAAATGGCTGAAAAGCTGGGCCTTGATCCTGTCGAGTTCCGCATTCTGAACGACACCCAGGTCGATCCGGAAAAGCCGGAGCGACCGTTCTCGCATCGCAACCTCATCGGCTGCCTGAAGCTGGGCGAAGAGCGGTTCAGCTGGAATGGTCGCGGAAAGCCCGGAACCCGCCGCGAAGGCAACTGGTTGATCGGCAGCGGTGTCGCGGTTGCGTTTCGCAACAACCTTCTCATCCCATCCGGAGCGCGCGTCCGCCTCAATCAGCAAGGCGTGGTTACCGTGGAGACCGATATGACCGATATCGGCACCGGCACCTACACGATCATCGCGCAGACAGCCGCTGAAATGATGGGTCTGCCGATGGACAAGGTTGCGGTCCAGCTTGGGGATTCGCGTTTTCCGGTGTCAGCCGGTTCCGGTGGCCAGTTCGGAGCGAACTGCTCCACCTCCGGGGTTTATGCTGCATGCGTCAAGCTGCGGGAAGCCGTGATCCAGAAGCTCGGCTTCAACTCGAGCGACGTCGTCTTCGAAAACGGCAAGGTTCGTTCCGGTATCCGGTCTGTTCCGCTCGCCGAAGCCGCAGGTCCCGAGGGACTTTTGGCAGAAGACACGATCGAGTGGGCCGCGCTCTCCGATAGCCATCAGCAATCGACATTTGGCGCGCATTTCGTTGAGGTCGGCGTCGATGTCGCCACTGGCGAAAGTCGCATTCGCCGGATGCTGGCCGTCTGTGCGGCTGGCCGTATCCTCAATCCGATAACGGCACGCAGCCAGGTGATCGGGGCGATGACGATGGGCGCAGGACTAGCGCTGTCCGAGGAGCTTGCAGTCGATACACGTAGGGGCTTTTTCGTCAACCATGACCTGGCGGGCTACGAAGTCCCCGTTCACGCCGACATTCCCCACCAGGAAGTGATCTTCATGGATGAAACAGATCCGTTTTCGTCCCCTATGAAGGCGAAAGGGATTGGCGAACTCGGTCTATGCGGCGTGTCTGCAGCAATTGCAAATGCGATCTATAATGCTACGGGTATTCGCCTAAGACATTACCCGATGACCTTGGACAAGCTTTTGAGCGGTCTTCCAACGCTGGCGTAATCGTCTGACGGAGGCTGTGATCCGGCCGACGTCAGACCGACCAGCGCTATCGTAGCCTAAGCTATCTGAACAACCTGTCGCCGGTTCGATTCCTATCAAGGCGGGAAAGCTTGTCCGATACGGTGGAACGCTGATCTAGGGCGTGCCGGGTCATCCTGCCTGTTTCGCCCGCAATTTCTCCTGCATACCGGCCAGCAGATAACTTAACCCGCTCTCGAATACCGCTTCGGTGTTGACCGTTCCTACTCTGTGGAAGGTTTCAAGGGCTTTAGCGAGCAGGGGGAACGAAGCCAGTTCCGCCATGAAGTCGGTCTTAGGCGAGGTTTTGTCCATCTGTTCCCGCTCGCTCTCTCCTTGTTCTTCGAGAACATAACCGACCACATAGCGCGTGACGCAAATAGCGATCCCAAACGCCTCCTCTGCGGTAAATCCAGTATCGACATAGAGCTGCAAGACCTTCTCCGCATCGGCAAATTCCGCGACGGAAGGCCGTGTGCCTGCGGTCAGCCGCGCACCATCGCGAACGGTGAGCAGGGTCTTGCGAATGCTGCGGGCATTGGCGAGCGTGAACGTTATCCAATCCTGGCCGGGTTTGGGCAGGCGCTCGCTATGATAGCGCAGCAGCATCTCGGAATTGATGGCGTCAAGCAATTCCGACTTGTTGCGGAAGTGCCAGTAGAGCGCCGGCTGCTGAACGCCCAGCCGCTCTGCAAGCTTTCGGGTAGACAGCTTGTCTATACCCACCTCGTCCAGCAGCATCAGGGCCTCATCGACAATACGATCACGTCCGATAGCCATGGATAGAACACCTCTTGACTTATCATCGATAAGGGAGCTTATCACCGATAAATTTATCAATGATAAAGTTACAGGGACGCGCCGGTATGAACAAGGCCCTCATCGTTATTCTTTCAACCGTTGCCCTCGATGCCATCGGCGCAGGGCTGATCTTTCCCATTCTTCCGGACCTGCTGGTGGAGGTCACGGGCGGCGGCGACATCGGACCGCTCTATGGGATCATGCTGGCGGTCTATGCCGCCATGCAATTTGTCTTCTCGCCGGTCCTTGGTGCGCTCAGCGACCGGTTTGGCCGGCGCCCGGTTTTGCTGCTGTCATTGGCCGGCACCCTGCTCGATTACCTCGTCATGGCACTCTCCCCACTCGGCTGGGTGCTCGTGGTGGGGCGGGCCATGGCCGGGATAACCAGCGCCAATATGGCGGTGGCAAGCGCCTACATCACCGATATCACTCCACCTGAGCAGCGTGCGCAGCGGTTTGGGACGGTTGGTGCCGTGATGAGCCTGGGCTTTATCATCGGTCCGGTCATCGGCGGCGTCATGGGCGCTTGGTGGCTCCGCTCGCCGTTTCTTGTGGCAGCCCTGTTCAATGGCCTCAATTTGCTCGTCGCGCTGTTCGTCCTGCCGGAAAGCCTGAAGGCAATTCCGGGCAAGTTCAAGCTCAAGGAACTCAACCCGCTCAGGCCTCTGGTGTGGCTCTGGAATTTCAAACCGCTCCTGCCGCTGGTAACCGTCTTTGTCGTATTCGGTCTGATAGCAGCGATACCGGGAACGATCTGGGTGCTCTACGGCGCTGAGCGGTTCGGGTGGGATAAGGTGCATATGGGACTGTCATTGTCGGTTTTCGGCATCAGCGGCGCCCTGGCTCAGGCCTTTCTCGTTGGTCCGCTGTCGCGCCGCTTTGGTGACCTGGGGACGTTGATGGTTGGCATAGGCTTCGACATGCTCGCCTACGTGCTGATAGCCTTCGCCAACCAGAGCTGGATGGGTTACGCGGTCGCGCCTCTGTTTGCATTGGGCGGCGTTGCCATGCCGGCGCTGCAATCGCTGGTAACCAGCCGCGTCAGCGATGAGCAGCAGGGCCAGTTGCAGGGTGTGCTGGCCAGCCTGATGAGCCTGGCTGGTATTGTGGGGCCGGTGCTGACCACCGCAGTGTTCTTTTCTACCAAAAGTATCTGGATCGGCACGATATGGCTGGTGGGTGCAGCACTTTATCTTATCGCGTCGCCGCTGTTCGCAACGGTAAGGGCCCCGAAGGCTCTGGCAGCATAGCTGTTGTCCGAAGCGGCCGCCCACCGCGAAGGGTGTTCGGCTTCGTGATCCAGCACCATAGGAATGCCACGTTGACGGACTTCAGGTGAAAACTTGTTCGTTGTCTTGCTCATGATCACCCCACTTTCTTAGAAGGTAAAGCCTCCTGCAAACCTGGTGCGGTTCAGATCGCGCACCTGCAAGCTGCGTGAAAGGAAGGGCGCGTGCCAATTTTGGCCGTAGCCCTTTAACTTTACGGTGCCTCGACGATTAAGAAGGCCTCTTCGGGCCGTCGATGCGCTGGTTGCGCAGCAGTTGTTTCATATTCTCGAAGCGCTGCCCGTGCTCCGCATCGCGGCGCAAGCCGACGGCCGAGCAGAGAATGTCGACGACGACGAGGGCCGCGATACGCGAAATGGTTGGCGTGTAGATATCCGTGTTATCGAGCGTCTCAACGAGGATGGCGACATCGCAATGATCGAGCAGCGGAGCTCGCGAACCCGAAATGCCGATCACCTTGGCGCCGCCTTGGCGAGCGATCTCTGCGACTTCGATCATTGCGATCGTATGGCCGGTATTGGAGAAGATCACGGCAACATCGCCGGCCTGCATCATCGATGCGGTCATCAATTGTTGGTGCGTGTCGGCCTGGGCACCGCAGGGTACGCCGAACAATGGAAATTTCTGTTGCGCGTCGAGCGCCACGATACCGGATGCACCAAGGCCGAAGAACTCGATGCTGCGTGCCTGGCTCAAAAGGGTGATTGCTTGACCCAGCGCTTCGGTATTGAGGTGGCTGCGCGCCCAATCCAGGCTGGTCATGGTGTATCCGAAAATCTTCTCGACCAGCTCCGCTGTGGTATCGTCCTTGCTGAGCACGGAATGCGTAGCCGTCGTGCCGAGCGCCAGGCTATGGGCTAGCTTGAGCTTGAATTCCTGATATCCGGTGCAGCCGATGGCGACGCAGAAGCGGATGACCGTTGGTTCGCTGACATCGGAAAGAGCGGCGGCCTCTGCAAGCGCCGCATTAAGGATACGGTTTGGATCTTCCAGAACGCGATTGGCAACCTTGCGCTCTGATTTGCGCAGTTCCGGCAGCGCGTGCCGCACGATCTCGAGAATGTTCTGCCCGGAATTTCGGGCCGCTAGGTCTTCAAATGCCATGGGCGATTTCTGCCATTCCAGCTTAGGCACCGTCAAGGCGAAACTCAATTCCCTGCCGGGCCCGAACAAGTGCTCCAGGGTCTCGGACAGCCGCAGCATCGATCACTTCGGCCGCAAGGGTGTTGAAGGCGAACATCCCGTAATGATGCGCGATCATGACGGTAACATCGCAGCGTTGGCACAGGGACATCGCTTCCGAAAGCGTCAGATTGCCGGCAAAGCCGGCCGATTTCAGGACCTCCGAGCGGCCATTGACCGGTAGCAGCGCGAGATCTGGAGCAAATGCTGCAAGCTCTTCATCCTGGCCTGCAAAGGGAATGGTGTCGCCGGAATGAAAGATCCGCGCGGAGCCGAAGTCCAGGCCGTAACCGAGGAAGCGGTGGCGGCCGTGTTCGTCCTGCTCCAGGGTTTCGTGGGCAGCGCGCAGAACCCGCAGTCTGAAGCCGGGCAGGTCGATGGTTTCGCCGGCATCGACTTCGATCAGGCGCTCTGCGCTGACGCCGATCCGTTGAAGGGCGATTTGGGCGGACGCGGCCGGAATCACGAATTTGAGGTGAGGCAAGCGCGTTGCCAGGCGCTCCAATGTCTCCCCGTCCATGTGGTCTGTGTGATGATGCGTGCACAGGACCAGATCGACCGCGCCGAGTTGTTCGGCCGTCACCGGCGCGGATGCCATCCGGGCATGGGAATAGGCGCTGTCGCGATATTTGACGGCCAGCGAATCCGACAGGTAGGGGTCAATAACGATACGCTTTCCATTTCCCTCGATCACGAAACCGGCTTGCCCCAGCCAGAATAGCGAGATGCCCTGACGGCGCGTCTGCGCCAGCCGTGCCGCAAGAGAACCTTCAAAGGCGATTTGCTTGACCACGGCCATTTCAGTGCCCCTAGATCGCCGCCGCAGCCTGCTCCATACCAAGCGCTGACAAAAGGTTTGAGATTGCCATCTCGGTGGCGCGATCGACGCTTTCCTCGGTATACCCGCCAATATGGGAACTGGCGATCACATCGGGTCGCGAGGCGAGGCCGGGATGGGCTGGCGGCTCGGGATCAAACACATCGACGCAATAGGTCTGCACTCGCTTCTCATCGAGCGCCTGCACAAGGGCTAGTTCATCGACCAGCGAGGCGCGCGCGGTGTTGACGAGGATAAGCCCAGGCTTGACGGTTTTCAGAACCTCGACATTGATCAGTGGCTGGCCGTCGCGACTGGGAGGGCAGTGCAGCGTTACGATATCGGCCTGGCGAAAAATCTCCTCATGCGTCGCCCATCTGAAATGCGAGGGGTCTATTCCAAGCTCCGGCCTGGCCGGGTCGAAGGCCAGCACCTTGGCGCCCATGGCGGAGGCAAGGCGCGCGACGGTGCCACCGACCGCGCCGGCGCCGATGACGCCGACCGTGCGGCCGAAAAACTCGATACCGCGTCGTCGAGGCCAGTTCCCCGCCTTCAAGCCCTGGTCCGTATAGGGCAGATGACGAAGTGCGGAAAAGATCATCGCAATTGCCAGTTCCGCGACGCCGCGCGCGTTGGCGCCCTCGGCCGTCCGCACCATGATGCCGCGCGCTTTCAGATCGGTCAGCGGGAGATTGTCGAGACCCGTCCCGTTTCGGCTTACGACCCGCAACTTGCGGGCTGAAGCAATCACCCGCGGCGAGACCGGCTCGACGCCCGCCAGCCAGCCAGTGATGTCGGGGACCAGCCGCAGCAGTTCTGCCTCGGAAGGCAACTTGCCTGGGGTGGCGTAAATGACGTCGAGGCCGTGACCGATCATCGCTTCCACAGCCGGATGCGGCGCCTCCGTCAAGGAACGTGGCGTGACAAGGATTTTCAGTACCATGATCTATCCTCTCGTGACATTCAGGGCGATCTTTGAGATCTCGTCGAATGTCGCTCCGCGTGGAGGAATGTCGATGTGAAACACCTCTGAGATCACCTGCGTCCAGCCATGGATGAAGTAAATCCATCCATCTTCGATCTGTAGATCCGAGGTTTGCTGCCGTGCCCGCGCCTGATCCAGAAAGATCAGGTCGCCGCGGTAATTGAGGTCCCAGACCACCGACCTTGGTGGAAAACGGACGGCATCCGAGAGAGGTGATCCCGGAGCATCCTTGCCGAGGCCCGTGGCGTTGATCACGATGGAGGCGGGTTTGAGCGAGGCGACGATGGCATCATTGTCGGTCGGTTGCGGTGCAAGCACATAATCGACAGGCAGGGTGGTGCCCATCGCGCGGTGGATTCGCCTGATCTCGTCGATACGGTGTTGGCTACGATTGGACACGACGATGCGTGACGGCCTGTCGCCGGCGCGGCGGCTGTGCATCATGTGCCAAGTGAGTGCAATGGTCGATCCACCGGCACCGATCGAAAACAGTTCGGCGCCCGTGCGCTCGAAATAGCCGTCGGGCAAAAACGCATCGAGCGCCAAGCCCGAGGAGATCGGATCCTTGGCATGACACACAAGCTTGCCGTCCCGTTTGGAAATGCAGCTCGTTTCTTCCATCAGGCGGGCATGCGGATCAATTTCGTCGAATATTTCCTTGCAGGCGTTGAAAAGGTCGATTTTGTGCGTGGTGACCAAGGCACCCAGCGACATCGGATCGTCGCGGATGAAGGCCACCGCCTCCCTGTAGGCGTCCGGGGCAGCATGCAGCGGGAAGTCGATGCCGCGGATCACCGCATTTTCGAGACCAAGATAGTCTGCCCATGCCGGAAACACCGACATGATCGAGCTCTTGGCGGTCGTCACGCCGATAAAATAGAGCGTTGGCTGGGTGGCTGGGACATAGTCCGTCATTCTGTCTCTCCTGGCCGAACGATCAATCGAGCATGGCCATGATGCTGTCGACCAGCGTCTGCGGCCGCGCGCGATAATCCGTATTGTCGATCGCCTTCCAGCCGCCTTGACCATCATCGACGATGCGGCTGCGCATGCCTCCGGCCTTGGCGATGATGTCGTAGTCCTGTCCTGAGTCTGCTGGATAGGAAAAGGTCATGACCAGAGGTTCGCGGCCGACATTGACGGACCGGTGGATCCAGAAGGGAGGCACGTAGCACATCGTGCGTGGTCCGATTTCGATCGTCCGCACCTGTCCGTCCGGGGATTCCAGGAGCATGACGCCCAGCCCGCTTTCGCCATAATACATCTCGGGACGATTGGGTCGCGCATGAATGTGACCCCGCGTCATGTAGTATTCGTCGCCGATCTTGCCGGGCTCCATGCGTGTCACCCCGATGATGATGTCGCCGGGATTGCTGGAAGCCTTGTAGTCCGTGACCTCGTAGGCAACGTCTGTTCCGCGCTGTGAGACCAGCGCATGGAAGGCCGCGGTATCGCCATACAGACCTTCGAGATCGTTGAATGTCTTCACATACCGGTTGGTCGCGCCTTTCAGCTGACCGGATGAAATATCGACATATCCGACTCCCGGCTCAAACAGGGTCATGCGCATCACTCCCAAAACAGAAACTGTAGTAACACTACATAATATGAATATCGGAGCAAGCCGTTTGGCGGGAAATTTTGACTACAATCGCTCTCGCAGTGCAAAACGCGTATATTGCGTCGCAATATCTTTTACAAATGTATAGTTTGAACAAATATGGGAAATAAAATTCCGCTTGACGGAATTAAGAAATGTATTTTAACTACAAAATGGAGGCCTCGCTGCTTCCGTTGTCATGGAAATCGGAGGAGAGAAGCCATGAAGATTACACTTTCGGGATGTGTGCTTGCCGTTGCGATGAATGTCGCGGCGATCGGCGCAGCCAATGCAGCCGACTGCAAGGTCGGCATCGCCATGTATACGCTGGGTGCCCCTTATTTCGCCGCGCAGGTCGCTGCGGCTGAAGATCAGGCCAAGAAGGCCGGTTGCGAGGTGACCACCGCCGATGGCCAGAACGATATGGCCAAGCAGATTGCCGACGTCGAGGATATGGTCGCCAAGGGCGTCAACCTCCTGATCCTCAATCCGCGTGATCCGGAAGGCCTCATCTCTGCGGCCGATGCCGCAACGGCGGCAGGGGTCAAGGTCGTGGTTATGGATTCCTCCATCAGCACCAAGGCGAACGTCGTTACCCAGGTCCGCTCTTCGAACGACCAGAACGGTTACCTTGTTGGCCAGTGGCTTGCCAACAGCATGAAGGGCAAGCCGATGAAGATCATCCTGCTCTCGGGTGACAAGGGGAATGAAGTTGGCCGTGATCGTCGTCTCGGCGTCTTCAAGGGTCTGGTCGAAGGCCAGCTCGTGAATGATGGCAAGGTAAGCTTCGAAGTCGTTGGTCAGGGCTGGGGTGGCTGGTCGAACGAAGGCGGCCTTGCTGCCATGGAAGACTTGCTGACGGCGCATCCCGACGCCAACGTCGTGCTTGGTGAAAACGACTCGATGGTTCTCGGCGCCATGAAGGCTTTGGAAGCCCAGGGCAAGACCGACGTGCTGGCGCTCGCCGCTGCCGATGGCCAGAAGGAAGCGCTTGCCCTGATCAAGGAAGGCAAATACGGCGCGACAGGCCTCAACGATCCGGATCTGGTGGCACGCACGGCCGTCGATATCGGCCTCAAGGCTGTCAAGGGTGAACTCGGTGCCGATACTCCGAAACTTGAACTGACGACACCTGCCGTCATCACGAAAGAGAACGTCGATAAGTTCTACCGCGCCGACGCTGTCTTTTGATCTGTTTCCTCCCGCGGCGACTGTAAAGTCGTAAAATGACGAGACGGCGGTTTTCACCGTCGTCTCGTTACCAACAGTCCGGAGCGCCGCATTGACCGAACTCGTTCAACTCAAGTCAATTTCCAAGTCGTTTGGTGGCATCCACGCGCTGCGATCGGTCGATTTCAACGTCCGTCCGGGGGAAGTCCATGCGCTTCTCGGCGAGAATGGCGCTGGGAAATCAACCTTGATGCGCGTGCTTGGCGGCGAGATGGTTCCGAGCCATGGGGAGGTCATTATCGACGGAGTGCCGGTGGTCTTTCGTGACCCGCGTGCAGCACGAGCGCTCGGCATCGTCGTCATCCATCAGGAACTGGCGCTGGCGCCTGACCTGACCGTGGCGGAGAACATTTTCCTCGGCGAACTTCCAGGTGTAATTTCCCATTCAAGCCTGCACAAACGCGCCAAGGATCTGATCGATCGGCTTGGGTTCCAGATTGATCCGGGTCGCACCGTAGGCTCGCTGGCAGTTGCCCATCAGCAGGTCGTCGAAATCGCCAAGGCCTTGTCGCAGGACATCAAGATCATCGTGTTCGACGAGCCGACCGCCGTGCTCGGCGCTCAGGACGCGATGAAGCTGCACCAGATCATTCGGGGTCTTCGCGATCGCGGCGTCGGTGTCGTCTATATCTCCCACCGCCTCGATGAGGTTTTCGATATTGCCGACCGGATGACGGTCATGAAGGACGGCCAGAAGGTCGGCACGGTCGCGACCGGCGACGTCAAGGTCGATGACATTATCCGCATGATGGTCGGCCGGCCGATCGCGACGATGTTTCCCGAGCGCGCGAAACGCGTGATCGGCGAGGAATTGCTGAAAGTCGAAAACCTAAATGCCGGGCGCATGGTGCGTGACGTCAGCTTTTCCGTCCGGGCCGGCGAGATTGTCGGGCTGGGAGGATTGATCGGATCAGGCCGCACAGAGGTTGCGCGAGTGATCTTCGGCGCCGATCGGCTGGAAAGCGGGACGATCACGCTGAAAGGCCAAATCTTCAAGCCTCGCTCGCCCAAGGATGCCGTCAAGGCCGGGATCGGACTGGTTCCTGAAGACCGGAAACACCAGGGTGTCATCCTCGACAAGCCGATCCGCGTCAATTCGACGATGGCCAAGATGTCTTCGGTGGTCAATGCATTCGGTTTCCTGAAGCAAGGCAAGGAGCGGGCTGATGTCACTGAACTCGGACAAAGCCTGCGTCTGAAGGCATCGAGCGTCGATGCCCCTGTGTCGAGCCTGTCGGGCGGCAACCAGCAAAAAGTCGTTCTCGCCAAATGGTTTCATGCGGATGGCGATGTGATCATCCTCGATGAACCGACCCGCGGCGTTGATGTCGGCGCAAAAACCGAAATCTATGCCCTGGTCAACAAGCTCGCCGATGACGGCAAGGCGGTGCTGGTGATTTCGTCGGAGCACCAGGAACTGTTCGGTCTTTGCGACCGTGTCCTTGCCATGGGGCAGGGGCAGATTCGCGGCGAATTGCTGCCAAAGGACTACAAGGAAGAAAACCTGCTTGGCCTGTCGATGACGGGCGGCACCATAATCGCAAATCAGGGTAGCCACTGATGACCATCACAACAGACCCCGTCACGCAGCGAGAAGAAAAACGATCCGTCGATTTCCGCGTCGTCATCCAGCGCTTCGGCACTCTGGCGATTTTTCTGGTGCTCGTCGTTGTCGCCACGCTGTGGTCCGAGAACTTCATGACCCGCGGCAATATCCTCAACGTGCTCCGTCAGGTGGCGTCAGGCGCGGGTATCATGGCCGTCGGCATGCTGTTCGTCATTCTGACGCGCGGCATCGATCTTTCTGTCGGCTCGATCATGGCGCTGGGCTCCGTGCTGACAGGCTATTTCTGCACGATTTCGGGATTTGGCACGATCCCAACGATCATCCTGGTGCTTTTGTCCGGTGCGGTCTGCGGCTTGGTGACGGGAGGCTTCATTGCCTATCTGAAGCTTCCATCCTTCGTCATGTCGCTGGCGATGATGGCGATTGCCCGCGGCCTGTCGCTGATCATTTCCGAGGGACGCCCCATTCCTCTGGCTGAGGCGGGAGAGGCGTTCAGCCGGTTTGGCTCGGGCTTCCTGTTCGGCATACCGCAGCCTGTGCTGCTGATGTTTGCCGTGTTCATCGTGGGGGGGATCGTTTTGAATTTCACTCGCTTCGGACGGCTCATCACGGCCATCGGCTCGAACGAGGAGGCGGTTCGTCTCTCCGGAATCGCCGTGCCGCGCTACATCCTTGCGGTCTATATGATCTCGGGCGTTCTCGCAGCGGTCGCGGGCATCATCTCGTCCAGCCGGACGGGCGTCGGCTCGGCGCAGGTCGGCGTCGGTGCCGAACTCAATGTGATCGCGGCTGTCGTCATCGGCGGAGCCAGCCTCATGGGTGGCAAGGGCGGCGTGATCAACACGCTGCTGGGTGCGCTGGTCATGGGCATCATCGCCAATATCATGAACCTTGCGGGTGTCCCCGGCTATCACCAGCAGGTCTATATGGGCGCCATCATCGTCATCGCCATGCTCCTACAGTACAGCACCGGCTCGCTGAAGCGCTGAGCCGATAAGGGACATTTCATATGACCTCCGCGCTCACACTTGCGATCGATGTCGGCACCGGAAGCGTGCGCTCGGCGCTTGTCGACGGCGCGGGCCGGATCGTCGCCATTGCCGCGCGCGAGCACGACCAGATCGTACCGCGCTTCGGCTGGGCCGAGCAGCGCCCGTCCGACTGGTGGTCTGGCGTCGTCGTCACCATTCGCGAGGTCCTGTCGCAGATACCGAATGCGAAGGCGCGCATTTCCGTTCTGGTCGCCTGCGGCCAGATGCACGGGACAGTGCTGGTCGATGACGCCGGCAATCTCACGCGCGATCTGGTGCCCTTGTGGAACGACAAGCGAACAATCGATCTTGTGGAGGATTTCGAGAAGGCCAATGCGCCGGAAAGCTATCTTTCCGAAAGCGGCAATCCGCCAACGCCGGCCTGGCCCGCGTTCAAGCTTGCCTGGCTCCGCGACAACGATCCCGAGGCATATCGGCCGGCAGCCTTCGTCATCATGCCAAAGGACTATATCAATCTGCGGCTGACCGGTGAAATCGCCATGGACGAGGGCGATGCCTCGTGCTCGTTCCTGATGAACCCGGCCACGCGCACATGGTCTCAATCCATGGCGGAGCGCCTCGGCCTTGATCCGGCCAAATTGCCGCCGATCCGCAATTCGCTGGATGTTCTGGGTGCGGTGACGCAGGCCGCTGCGTTGGAAACAGGACTATTGGCTGGCACACCCGTCCTGGTAGGTGGCGCGGACTACCCCGTTGCCCTTCTGGGCTCGGGTGCGTGCAGGCCTGGCATTGTCTCCGATGTCACGGGTACGTCTTGCATCCTCACGCTGATCGCGGCCGCGCCATTGCTGGATCCTGAGATCTCGAATGTTGCGACAATCGAGGGGAACTGGGGCCCGTTTGCACTGCTTGAAAGCGGCGGTGACGCGATGCGCTGGGCGCGACGGGCACTGCATGAAGGCAAAGAGAGCTATGATCAACTTGTGGCGCGGGCCGCAGAGGCCCCCGTCGGTTCGGATGGTCTGTTCTTCCTTCCTTTCCTGACCGGTGAACGGCTTGGGAGCCATCGCAATGCCCGCGCCCAGTTTTTCGGTCTCGGTGCCGCCCACACGCTTTCCCATATCAACCGGGCGATTTTAGAAGGCGTGGCCTTTGCCGGTACCAGGCATCTAAGGGTCATGGAGAAGGCGGCCGGCCAGAAAATCGAGCGTGTCATCGCGTCCGGCGGTGGCGCCAAGACCGAACTCTGGCTGCGCATCAAGGCAAGTTGCTACGACGTGCCGATCGTGGTGCCTGTGGAGCAGGAATGCGGCATCCTGGGCTGCGCCGTGATGGGCGCAGTCGCCACGGGTCAATATTCCACGCTTGACGCAGCCGTATCCGGGATTGTTCGCTACGCCGACCAGATAGTGCCGGACCCTGCATGGCAGGAAAGATACCGCCGAATGCAACCGATCTTCGACAAGCTCTATTTTCAAAGCCAGTCGCTTTACGACGATCTCGACGCGCTGGCCGAAACAGCAATGCCAGGGGAGCAGTAATCCATGTATCTCGAACTCTTCAGCCTCAAAGGGAAAACCGCCGTCATCACCGGTGCTGCACGCGGTATTGGCTTTGCCACTGCGGATGCGTTGAGCGAGGCGGGGGCCAAGGTCATCATCACTGATATGAACGGGGACGCGGCGGCCCAGGCGGCTTCCGAATTGAGCGCCAAGGGACGCCAGGTCGATAGCGCCATCCTCGACGTGACCGACCCGCGCGCGGTGGAGGCCGTGCATGCGTCGATCACCGAGAAACACGGGCGCGTGGACATTCTCGTCAACAATGCGGGAATCGCAATCTCCAACCGCCCGGCCGAGACCATGGACGATCCGACGTGGCTGAAGGTCATCGACGTCAATCTCAACGGCGTCTTCTGGTGCTGCCGCACGTTCGGTAAGGCGATGATCGAGCAGGGTGGCGGCAACATCGTCAATGTCGGCTCAATGTCCGCCGATATCGTCAACCGGCCGCAGGAACAGGCGCAATACAATGCCTCCAAGGCGGGCGTCCACCATCTGACGCGATCGCTTGCAGCCGAATGGGCGACCCGCAACATCCGCGTCAATGCGGTAGCGCCGACCTATATCGAGACGGACCTTACCCGCTACGTATACGACGACCCGGAGATGATGAAGCACTGGGTCGGCAATACGCCGATGAACCGCATGGGCCAGCCGCCCGAGATTGCGGCCGTCATCCTTTTCCTGGCATCCGACGCATCGAGCTTGATGACCGGTTCGATCGTCGCGGCCGATGGCGGCTACACGGTCTGGTAGATCGATTCCGGCGGCAGAAAAAGAAAACTCAGGAGGAATACGCATGCAAGGCATACTGGATACGTTCCGCAAGGATCTTTACGCCGGCCAGACAGTGCTTGTCTCCGGCGCGACCAGCGGTATCGGCCTCGCCATTGCCCAGGGATTTGCCGGCATGGGCGCGCAGGTGGTCGCAACAGGCACATCACAGGACAAGATCGATCGTGCCCGCAAGGACCCAGCCCTGTCAGGCATTCGTTTCGAAAAACTCGATGTGAGAGATCGCCCGGCGATCGACGCATTCGTACCGTCGCTCGGCTCGCTCTCGGTGCTCGTCAATGCCGCAGGTATCGTCAAGCCGGACGAGGAGTTCAACGAGGACGCCTACCTTGAGGTGATCGACGTCAACATGAACAGCGCCATGCGGCTGGCCATGGCGTCGCATCCGCTCTTGAAGGCTTCCAAGGGTGCCATCATCAACACGGCATCCATGTTGTCCTATCTCGCCGACGACAGGGTGCCGGCCTATTGCGCTTCCAAGACCGGTATCGTCGGCCTGACGCGCGCCTTGGCCCACAAGTTCGGCCCGGACGGGATCCGCGTCAATGCCATTGCGCCCGGCTATCACAAGACGTCGATGACGCAGGATATCTGGTCGGTGCCGGAACTGGCGGGCAAGATCGAACACAGAACGGCTCTCAAGCGCTGGGGCTCGGTCGATGATCTTGTCGGAACATGCCTGTTCCTTGCATCCCCTGCAGCGCTTTACGTCACCGGCACGACGCTGCCTGTCGACGGTGGTTACGTGAACGGTGGCTGGTGATGAGAGACGGGTACGCCGCTGGTCGCAGTCTGCGGGTCGATACCAACACGTTCATACACCTTTGTAAGTGGAAGGGAGATTTTGATGGCGGACGATAAGCGGAGTTTGGGTGGCCGTTCCTACGGCGGACCGAACAAATACATCCAGCGCGCCGGTGAAATTTCCCGGCTTGGCGAGCATGTCGCTCAGTTGGGCGCGCGGGCATTTCTGCTCGCAGATCCCTTTGTGCTAAACCAGTATGGCGACGTCCTGAAAGCGACGATGGACGCCTCCGGCCTCACCTTTCAAATCGAACGCTTCAACGGCGAATGTTCAAGTGCTGAAATCGACCGCGTCACCGGCCTAGTGAGGTCGTCCGAAGCACAGGTCGTCGTCGGTGTCGGTGGCGGGAAGACGGCCGATACAGCCAAGATGGCGGCGATCGCCACCGGAGCCAGAATCGTCATCGTGCCGACGATTGCCTCCACCGATGCGCCGTGCAGCGCTGTCGCCGTTCGCTATACCGAGGACGGGGTGTATCAGGAGGCGCATTCGCTCGGGCGCAATCCGGATATGGTGATTGTCGACAGCGCGGTGATCGTCAACGCGCCGGTGCGTTTCCTTGTCTCTGGAATAGGCGACGCCCTTTCGACCTGGTTCGAGGCACGGTCCAATCTCGATTCCAACTCAAACAACCTGGTCAAGCCGAACATGCTGCCGCCGGCCGCCGGTATCGCCATTGCGCGGGCCTGCCACGATGTCCTGATGCGCGATGCTCTGGCCGCAAGGCTCGCCGCCGAGAAGGGTGCGCTAACCACGGCCGTCGAAAACATCATCGAAGCCAACACCTTACTGTCGGGCTTTGGCTTTGAGAATTGCGGCGTCTCGGCCGCCCACGGCATTCATGATGGCCTGACCGTACTCGATGAGACGCATGCTTTTTTCCACGGCGAAAAGGTCGCGTTCGGTGTGCTGTGCCTATTGATGCTCGAAGGTCGGCCTCTCGCCGAAATCCGCGACATGGCCCTGTTCTGCCGCAGTCTGGGACTGCCGACGCGGCTTGCCGATCTCAATCTGGCTTCCGCAAGCAAGGCCGATATCGAGCGGGTGGCGGAAGCGGCTCTCTTACCGGGCTCACCGACGTGGAAGGTCGCCGTCCCGCTTTCCGTCGCCATTGTTCGCGACGCGATCATTGCCACCGATGCCTTTACCCAGCAGCTCTGAATAGCTGCATATTTTGTTAGAAGACAGGAACAGCCAAATGCGCGCAGCGGTCATGTACTCTCCCGGCGATATTCGTCTTGAAGATATCCCCAAGCCCGAGCTGAAACCGGGCCATGTCATGCTCAAGGTCACCGCTGTCGGTGTCTGCGGTTCCGATATTCCGCGCATGCTGATCAAGGGCGCGCACAAGATGCCGATCGTTTGTGGCCACGAATTTTCCGGCCACATCACGGAGATCGGCGAGGGCGTGGAGGGTTTCTCGATCGGTGAACTTATGGGCGTGCCGCCGATGCTGCCCTGCCATGCCTGCGACCAATGCCTGACAGGGAACTTCTCCCGATGCCGCGACTACGATTATTTCGGTTCGCGTCGGGACGGCGCCTATACCGAGTTCGTCGCAGTCCCGGTCGGCAATTTGCTGCGCGCGCCCAAGGGTATGGATCCCCGCGCCACGGCAATGATCGATCCTGCATCCATTGCGCTGCATGCGATCTGGAAGGCTCCGCCCACGGCCGGCCAGCGGGGTGCAGTCATCGGTTGCGGTCCGATCGGCCTGTTTGCGATCCAGTGGATGAAGCTCATGGGCTGCTCCGAAGTCGTCGCCATCGACGTATCGGAGGAAAAGCTTGATCAGGCGCGGGAAGCAGGTGCCGAGCACACCTTCCTCGTCACGGACACCATACCTGCGGATCTGAAATGCGACATCATCGTCGAGGCGGCCGGCCACAACTCCTCGATCAATGCCGCGGCAAAACTTGCGGCACCGGGTGGGCATGTCGTGTTCATCGGTATACCCGTTGGCGATATAACCCTGGAAAACAAGACGTTCCAGCATTTCCTGCGTCAGGAGGTTTCCTTGCATGGGGCGTGGAATTCCTTCGGTGCGCCCTATCCGGGAAAGCAATGGACGGTCACGCTTGACATGCTCGCCAGTGGCAGGCTGAGGTGGGAATTCATGATCACCCACGACCTTCCCCTGGAGGAACTGCCCGCCATGTTCGACAAGATCAAGAACAAGACCGAATTCTTCTCGAAGATCATGTTCCGCCCTTAACCGACGTATCGGAGCATTTGCATGGCCACTCTCCTCGGTCTTGATTTCGGCACGGGCGGCGTTCGGGTCGGCGTCTTTGACCTCGAAAGCCGTCGGATGCTGGGAGAGAACGAGGAGGCTTATGAAACGGTCTATCCGCGTCCCGGCTGGGCCGAGCAATCGCCGCTCGACTGGTGGCATGCGCTGGGGCGTGCCTCCCGGGCATTGATGCAAACGCTGGATACGCCTGAAATCGCCGGCATCTGCGTGGCCACCACGGCCTCGACCGTAGTCGCCTGCAAGCGCGACGGGACGCCGCTGCGTCCCGCGCTTTTGTGGATGGATTGCCGCGCCGCTGCCGAGGCGGAGCGAAGCAGCGCGTCGAAGAATCCCGTCATGGACTATGTCGGTGGTGCCAATGCGTCGGAGTGGCTGATCTCCAAGGCGATGTGGCTGGCGGGCCATGAGCCGCAGATCTACGACGACGCCGACATCCTCTGCGAATGTCTGGACTATATCAATTTCATGCTGACCGGCCGTTGGGTCGGCTCGCGCATGAATGCCACCTGCAAATGGAACTACGATTCCGTCCGGCAACGCTTTCCGGCCGAGCTTTACGCCGAGTTTGGCGTCGAGGGACTTGAAGATAAGCTTCCGTCGGAGATTTTTGCCGTTGGAGCCCCTATCGACCGGATCAGCGAAAGCGCTCAAACGCATCTCGGTCTGTCCAGTCGGCCGGTCCTTTCGCAAGGTGGGATCGACGCGCATATCGGCATGCTCGGCGCTGGCACGATAAAGCCGGGCGAGATGTTGATGATCGGCGGCACCTCCGTGGTCCAGCTGTTCCAACTCGATGAGCAGCGGCCGATGCAGGGTTTCTGGGGCCCCTATCCCCATGCGTTGATCGACGACCAGTGGCTGGTAGAGGCCGGCCAGGTGTCGGCCGGTTCGGTCCTCACATGGTTTGAAAAGAACTTGTTTGAGCTTGATGCCGATGGTTGCGCGGCATTGCGGGAGAAGGCGGCAGGGATACAGGTGGGTGGCACCGGTCTTCTGACGCTCGATTATTTCATGGGCAACCGCACGCCGTATCGCGAGCCGCTACTTCGAGGTGCCATCATCGGCCTGTCTTTGGGGCATGATCGCGCCAGCATGTACCGATCGGCAATCGAAGGCGTGGCGCTGGCTTCCGCCAATGTGCTGAAGCGCGTGCGTGAACTCAATGTGCCGGTGGAGCGTATCGTCTCATCGGGCGGCTATGCAAAGAACAGGCTGTGGCTGCAGGCGACTGTGGATGCCATCGGTATCCCGGTGGAGCTTCCGAAGGAGGCAAACCTGACGATCATCGGCGCAGCGGCCGCCGCAGCGGCCGGTTCCGGTCTCGTCGCCGATCTGTTTGCCGCGGCTGATGCGGTGCAGCAGGACACTGTTGTGATCGAACCCGACATGGCAGCCCACGCAACCTATCAACAGCTGCTTGGCGAATATCTTGAGGCGACGGACCTGTTGACGCCGCAATCCCGGCGCTTGGCAACGGGCCAGTTGAAGGGATAATTGGAAATGAAACCCGACCGTCTGGACCGTGATATTCAGTTCCGTTCGCTGACCCCCGAGCAGCGCGAACAGCTGATGATCCAGGTTGCCAAGCGCTATTACCATCTCGACATGACCATGAGCGACTTGTCGCTGGAGCTCGGGCTGACGCGCTGGCAGGCACGACGGCTGCTGACGGAGGCCAAGGAAACGGGGCTCGTCCGCATCGAGATCGTGCCGCATACGCCGCGCCTGCCGGGTCTCGAAAGCAGGTTCGAGGCTGCTTTCGGAATTAAGGAAGCTGTGATCGTGCCGAGCACCGGCGATCAGGATTCAGCACTGGTTCTTGATAGTGTCGCGCGTGCGGCGGGGCAGTATCTTTCCGGATTGGGAAAAATCCCGGCGATCGGCATCTCCTGGGGGCGCACGATGACGGCCGTCGCACGCCGCTTGCCGCCCTACTGGAATGAGGGCGTGGAAGTCGTGCTGCTCAATGGCTCCATGAATGTGCGCTACTCCGGACCCCAGACAAACAACGTCGCAGAATTGTTTGCCAGCGCTGGAAAAGGCATCGCAACCCTGCTGCCGGTGCCGGCAGTCTTCGGACATGCCTCGACCAAGCAGGCACTGGAACACGACCCGACCATTGCGGCAGTCCTGGATTTTGCGGCGCGTGTCCCGGTGATCTGCTTCGGCATCGGCGCGATGGTGCAAGACTCCGTTTTGATCCAGTCAGGATATGTCTCGTTGCAGCAGCATGAGCTGCTTAAACGTAACGGTGCCGTCGGGGACATCCTGAGCCGATATATCGATGCCGAGGGAAACATCGTCGATCCCGAACTCAATGCGCGCACGATCGGCATCAGTCTGGAATCATGCCGCAGCCGGGTGCTTTCCATCGGAATTGCCGCCGGTCTGGAAAAACGCGACGCAGTCCTGTCATGCCTGCGTGCAAAATATGTCAATGTCGTCATTACCGACGAGGCAACCGCATTGGCGGTTATGGGCAGCAGGGTGTTGTCACGTTAACCTGCATGCGATTGCCTATGTCTCTTATTTTCCGCATTTCGTATTCGACAATTTGTATCGAGCTGAGAAACGATTTGGTTGGATTATTCTTCTTACCTTACATCTGGCGAGACGGAGATCACGATTACGGCGACTGAATTACTTCAACATCACCTGAACTGGGAACAATAGACAATCCTCCTCGTCCCCGAAACATCACTGAGAGTCTAGGTCTTGGTAGCAACCGTTGTCACAATCAACCTCTCGGATCTTTAATTAACTACAGATATTTAACAAAATGAGGAGATCGTTGTGGGTTCGATACCTTTCAAGGCGCGAGTATGCGCACTTTCAACGAATTCTGTCTGTTCGCTTGACGTCGGTTGATCGTTCGCCGGTGACGGACCGTCGCAATGCTTCCTCCCGGTCTTCGCCTCTCAGAACCACGCGCTGAGACGTATCCGCATCTTTCACCTCGAAGGTATCCGGTGTGAGGCCGTGAAGCACGCTGTAGGCGCGCATCGCAGCGTCCATTTAATCATTCGCCTCTATAATCATGCTGACGGTGACTTGATAATGCGCCATCGTTATTCCTAGGTTGCTACCTTGATGGAGACATAGTCGCCGCCGCTATTTTGGTCAAAGGAGCCCTTCCTTGTCGTAGAAGACGTAAAGCTTCGCGCAGGCAAACGAAAAGGTCTTCGCCACTGCTGCGATCCGTCCACGTCGTAGGAATGATCGCTGGCACTCCAGGCTAGAGAGTGTTACTCAACGTCCAGCGGGCAGGCCATTTGGCTCCGGACATCCTAAACTTGCACCATCGAGATCGCGCGCCGCGCAGCTTGTCTGTCGAGCGCGGTTCTCGCCATGATCGGCACCAAGGCGGGGCGAACTGAAATTGTAGCCGTTCAATTGAGTTTAAACCGAGCAGGGCGCGGTCCCTAATAGGCCCTGTGAAAAATCGCAGCTAGGCGTCCGACGTATAGCGAAAAGGCGCGGCAAGGCTACCGCGCCCGAGCATGAGCTATCTGATCGGCGGAGAGGCCTTACCGAGCTTAACCGATGGTTCGCGCCCCCAGACACGAAGCTTGCCAAGTTTAGCGACGAAAGCGCCAAGACCATCCTCTCCCGGCAGGGCGAGGATGCCCTCGTCGAGATCGCCGGCAATGCCTCCTTTCTCGAGCAGTGGATACGCCGATTGATCGTAGCCGATGTACTTGCAGTGCTGGAAAGCGTCGGCGACAAAGTCACGAGCCGTCGCCTCCTTTACAAGATCATCGATCGCCGCCGCGGAGGTCAACAACGCGACCGCGTCGAACAGCACCGAGGGTCCGCCGTCGATCATGTGATGGGCTTCTACCCAACTGCCATCGGACGCTGTGACGCCACCAACCTTCGGCGCAATAAGTTCGAAGACCGCTTTCTCTTTAGTGATGGCCCCGGTCAAACCCTTCAGCAGCTTAGCGTCCACGCCGTCCGTGATGAGGATCCCAAGCTTGCGACCTTCAAAACGCTTGGGGCCGCGTTCGATGATGCTCAGCGCCGGTGATGGTTCCAGGTCCTGACGGGTTGGCATGGCGGCGTCCGCCGGTTTCGGCATGGTTTGGAAGCCGAGCTTCTGCGCGACGGTCATCGCCAGGGTCTCGTCAATGTTCATTAGATGAGAGACCATGCGCTCGCGGATGACCGGATTTTCGACCTTGCTAAGTTCGAACGTCAACGCCATCGCGATGTGCCGCTGTTCGGGAGGTGTTTGGCTGATATAAAACTGGCGCGCCTGGCTGTAATGATCTGCGAAGCTTCCAGGGCGCAAGCGAACCTTCGGGCCCTGCTCTTCAGACGCGAAGTGACGATAACCTTGGATCGGAGATTCCCGTGGTCCTTCACCACGAGAATTTGGCTGGTAGTTGGTTCTGCCGACCGGATTGCGCATGGCCATATGGCCGTCCTGCTGGAAATTGTGGAACGGACACTTCGGGGCATTGATGGGAAGGTGTGTGAAGTTCGGTCCACCGAGACGCTTCAGCTGCGTATCGAGGTAGGAGAAGTTGCGGCCCTGAAGCAGTGGGTCATTGCTGAAGTCGATACCTGGCGGCACGTTCTGGGTCATGAACGCCACCTGCTCGGTTTCGGCGAAGAAATTGTCAGGCATGCGATCGAGCACAAGTCGGCCGATCGGCTGGACCGGCAGGATTTCTTCCGGGATGATCTTCGTCGGATCAAGGATGTCGAAATCGAAATTGTCGGCAAACTCCTGATCGAACAGCTGGACGCACAGCTCCCATTCCGGGAAGTTGCCCGACTGTATCGACTGCCACAGGTCACGGCGGTGGAAGTCCGGATCGGCGCCATTGATCTTGACCGCTTCGTTCCAGGCGACGGACTGGAGACCCAGCTTCGGCTTCCAATGAAACTTGACGAAGGTGGACTCATCCTTGGCGTTGACGAACCGGAACGTATGGACGCCAAACCCTTCCATGAAGCGGAACGAGCGCGGAATGGTGCGGTCCGACATGATCCACATGACCATGTTCATGCTCTCGGGCGTCAGGCTGATGAAATCCCAGAAATTGTCGTGCGCAGTTTGTGCCTGGGGAAACGCCCGGTCCGGCTCCTGCTTGGCGGCATGGATCAGGTCGGGAAACTTGATGGCGTCCTGAATGAAGAACACCGGAATATTGTTGCCAACCAGATCCCAATTGCCTTCCTGGGTGTACATCTTGACGGCGAAGCCCCGCACGTCGCGCGCCAGATCGGCTGAGCCCTTGTTGCCGCCAACGGTGGAGAACCGAACAAACACCGGCGTCTTTTCGCCGGCACGCTGAAACAGATCAGCCCGGGTATACGCGGCTAAAGAGTCATAGGTCTCGAAGAAGCCATGGGCGCCATAGCCGCGCGCGTGGACGACGCGTTCCGGAATTCGTTCGTGGTCGAAGTGAAAGATTTTCTCTCGGAAATGGAAATCGTCGATAAGTGCCGGGCCGCGCGCACCGACGCGCAGGGTATTCTGGTCATCGGCGATGGGCCCCCCTTGGGCGGTCGTCAGAACAGGATGTCCGTCTTCGGCGAACTGATGCAATTCGCCACCTTCGCCGCGATGAAGCTGCTGGTCGTGAATGGTCGCGGTGGTCGCGGGATTGGATTTGGTGGATGCGGCAGGTTTTTCGGATACCGGCGCGTTGGCAGTCGAGATTTTCGGTGTTGAAGGTTTCTTGACCATCGGTCTTTCCTAGTCGTTGAGTGCACATGAGAAAAAGGCCGCCCAGTGGGCGGCCTTTCAGGAGTAGACGCCGCCGTTAGGCGGCCTTCTTGCCCTTGCCTTTGACGTTCGCAGAAGCCTCTGCGAGCTGGGTCAATTTCTGGTCAGTGGCTTCTTCTTCGGCAAGATTTGCCTGAAGTAGCGGGACTGCATCGTTGAGGCCGATCTGCTTGGCCCAGGCGATCAGTGTCCCATAACGGGCGATCTCGTAGTGCTCGACGGCCTGCGCCGAAGAAATCAGACCGGCGTCGAGCGCGACCGAGCCTTTGTATTCTTCCATGATCTCTTCGCCTTCAGCGATGATGCCCTGGATGGCTTCGCAGGTTTTGCCACGGGCCGGCTTGCCCAGCAGTTCAAAAACCTGCTCCAGGCGCTCGATCTGCCCTTGGGTCTCGTCGCGGTGCTGCAGGAAGCCTGCCTTGCCTTCTTCCGACTGCGCAGCGCGCGCCATCTTCGGCAAGGCCTTCAGAATTTGCTTCTCAGCGAAATAGATATCCTTGAGCGTATCAAGGAAAAGGTCGTCCAATGTCTTTTCGGCCATTCTGTCCTCCTTTGGCGGGAATAGTTGCGGCGAATAAACGCCGGTTTTCAAGGAATGTTCCCTTCGGCCCACTCCGCTACTGCAACGAGGCAGCGTGAACGTTCCGTGTCTCAGACCTTTGCCCTCTGAATTCCGTGAATGGCGGCTGCAAGGCTCTTACATCGCCAAGGCGCTGACATTTTCTTTGCCAACGTTAATCCAACAATTGGAATTCTACGTGTAGATTGTTCAATCCGCTTAATTGTGCCTTCATGACCGAGAGTTGGTTGTGCAGGCATTGCGCGGGTATGATGATTGTTGCTAACAGCAGGCATGTTATGGATGGTATTTCTATTCTCCTTGTCGAAGATGAGCCTCTTTTGGCACTCGACGTCGAAAGCAGTTTAACCGAGGCTGGGTATAAGGTTACCGCTACATCCTCTGGTCAGCACGCGCTCGCTGTTCTAACCTCCATGGACGCGCCCTTTAGTGCAGTGGTCACGGATATACGTCTGGGTGTGGGGCCGGATGGGTGGGCCGTTGGGAAAAGGGCTCGCGAACTGATGCCACACATTCCCGTGGTCTATATGAGTGGTGACAGCGCAGCCGAATGGACATCGAGGGGGGTGCCCGAAAGCGTGATGCTATCGAAGCCGATGGCGCTTTCGCAAATCGTCGTGGCGCTCGCGAACCTGATGAATGCCCGCCAACCCTGACTTGTTTTCTGTAATTTGCGGTGACAGTATTCATTTATCGCTTCAGTCCCAAAAGGGGGCCGCAATTCCGACCGCTAAACTTTCCCGCCGGCTCTTTGTGCTGACGACGCTTGCTCTCGCGCCGGCCGCGGTCATCCTTTTCTACAACATTGCAGCCACACGCAGCGAAAAGCAGCGTGAACTGCACGTGGAAGCACTCAGATCAGGGGAACTGGCGGCCCTGGAAATGCGCCGGATCGTAACCGGCCTGGAAAATGTGCTGCTGGCGCTTGCTGCAGCGCCTGTCGTGCAGCGGTTTGATGCCCGTGAATGTACGGGTTTTCTGGCGCGTGTTTCGCGTCACATGCCCGAGTTCTCGGGGATATCGGTGGTCAACGCAAACGGCGTCATCGTCTGCCGCAAAGAGGAAAAAGGAGTTGGCACGTCTCTCAAGGACCGACCTTATTTCCAGGAAGCCATGGCTACGGGCAAGTTCGCGCTTGGCGGGTTCACCAAAGGTCGGGTCTCAGGTGAGAAGGTCCTGCCGATGGCCGTGCCCATCCGCAACGATGAAGGGAGTCTGCAGGGCGCTGTGATTGGGGCGTTGGATCTGCGGTGGCTTGGGCAGCGTCTTCGGGATCGAGAATTTGTGGGTCAAAATGCGCTCACCATTGCAGATCGGGATGGCGTGATCCTCGCCCGTGAACCCAAACCGGAGGCTTTCGTGGGGACAAAGATCCCTGACAGATTTCAGAGTTTGGTTCATGCCGACAAACCGGGCACTCTTGAGGTTACAAGCCAGGACGGCACCCAACGGATCATTGGCTACAGTCCGGCAACCGTGTCACCGGTTGGTCTTTACATCAGTGCTGGGATTTCGACCGCCGATGCTTACAAAGCCATCGACCGGACATCATTTGTGAGCCTCACCGTTACGGTTCTTGGACTGGCGGCCGCCTATCTTGTGGCGTGGTTGACGAGCAAGCAGCTAATCCACCAACCTGTCGGCCGATTGGTGACGACACTCAGCGCCTGGCGAGCCGGCGATATCGGAGCACGTACCGGCATGAATGTGAGGGCCGGGGAGTTCGGCCTCGTCGGGCAAGCCATCGATGACTTCATGGACGAGCTTGTCGCCAGCCGGGCCCAACGGCAAATGGCCGAGCGGCAGCGCGAGCTTCTGGTGGGGGAACTGGATCACCGGGTTAAGAACATTCTCGCCATGGTGCAGGCGGTCGCGCGGCAGACTTTTCGCTCCAAGGAACTGACGGCGGATGCCGTGCAGGCGTTCGATCAGCGCCTCGCTACAATGGGGGCTGCCCATCAGTTGCTGATGAAGGATGAATGGCAGGCGGTTAAACTCGGCGACCTGGTAGCCACCACTATAAAGCCTTTTAACCGATCCGGGATGTCGCAGTTCTCATTGTCCGGACCAGAGATCGTCGTCCCGGCAAAGGCTGCACTGGCATTGGCCATGGCGCTGCACGAACTCTGTACGAATGCTGTCAAATACGGGGCTTTGAGCGTTTCCGAGGGCAAGGTCAATATGGTCTGGTACGTTGCCACACCCGCAGAGCAAACCGCGCCGCTTTTTCAGTTTCGCTGGACGGAAACGGATGGTCCGCCTGTGTATACTCCGCAGCGTTCCGGGTTTGGTTCGAAAATGATTGAACGTGCGCTTGCTGCGGAACTTGGCGCTACTGTCATTGTGGAATATCCCACTACAGGCTTGGTCTGCATGGTAACCGGACCGTTCGACAAGATCTCCGCCGCCCCTCACTCGACAAAGAGCTGAAACCTAGTCATTTCCATGAAAGGCAGCCCCCCCTCGTGAGAGCCGAAGTGCTCTTAGCTGCTCTGTTTTTTTGCTGCTCTGATTTTCGCTTCTCTTCCAGAACCGCAGTGGCAACCTCCTTGGCGCGCTCGAAGTCCCCCCAGGCTGAAGGCCCTTTGGGGCGCCGGGTTTTCCTTGGGGCTTCCATGATACCTCTGTGAAAAATCGATGCTCTAGGGCGATATATTCCGGTATTCCGAATTTCCCAGAGTTTGGGGAAGGCAAAATGAAATTTTCTTTTACTCTCTCGGACCGCTGCCAAACCGAATAGAAGCCGAGGTAAGGACTACGGTTAACCGGCGATTAACCCACTATCTTCAGGTTAACGGAAAAATGCAGCCATCAGAATAGCTAACGATCGCTCCTTCAAAAGGACAGTGATCCGCTTCCTCCAATCGTAAGAGTCCTTTGGAATACCATCGGTTTCAGTTTGTTATTTTCTAATTCTTTTGGGGTTATAAATTGAGATTAGTCGCATAGGTGGGGAGAACTTGGGAGTTCCAATGGAGTATCGCGCGAATCTCGAATCAGGCTGCAGACAGCCTGAAGAACAAAGGTCCGGACCAAGGACGTTGCCTGACGATGCCACAATCGCCCTCAACTTCACGAAAGCTACAAAACTCTCGCTCATTTCGATCGATGACACGGGAAAAATTCGATTTGTAAATCCGTCCGCGGCCCAGCTGTTCGGCTACGAACCTGCCGAGATGATCGGGCATCCGATCACAATAATTATCCCGGAGCGCATGCAAGGCGCGCATACAAGCGGCTTAAAACGTGTGGCCGATGGGGAAAAGCCCAATCTTGGCGGCAAAACAGTCGAGGTTTCGGCTGTGAAAAAAGACGGTACGGAATTTCCCATCGAGATAACACTGTCCGTTTGGCGCGATGAATATGGGATGGGCGCTGGAGCGATTATCAAGGACATATCCGAACGAAGGGACCGCGATACGCGGCTCCTTAGAATGGCAAACCAAGATACGCTGACAGGTCTTCCGAACCGCCATAAGTTTATCGACCTTATAAAGGGCGAACTCCAGACCGAGCGCCCTTTGACTGTCTTCATGCTAGACCTCGACGGCTTCAAAGATGTCAATGATACCCACGGGCATTCTGTCGGTGACGCCCTTTTACAGGCAGTGGCCGTCAGAATTCCCTATCTGCTGCGTGGCGATGCGCATGTTGCCCGGTTCGGCGGCGACGAATTCGCAATCCTGCTCCCCAATATCGGCGATCCCATTCTCGCGCAGTCCGAGGCAAATGCCATAGTTGAGGCTTTCGCGACATCTTTTGACGTCGGAGGCCATGTACTCGATCTGGGAGCCAGCGTTGGATTTGCGATTGCTCCAGCGCACGGTCGCGATGAGGAAGAACTAATCGCTTGCGCTGACTATGCTCTTTACAAAGCAAAAGCCTCCGGTGGCCGTTCATGTCAGATGTTTGATCCATCGATGAAAAGTGAAACCGTAGCAAAGCGTCTGTTGCGGGATGAACTGCTTCTAGCGCTTAGAAATGGCCACCTCGAAATGTACTACCAACCGCAGATTGAGTTGCGTAGCGGCCGGGTCTTCGGCGTAGAAGCGCTCATTCGATGGAATCATCCGGCGCGGGGCCTCCTCCTTCCGGGCGCATTCCTTCCGGCGTTGGACCAGACCACCCTCGCGCTGGAAATTGGATGGTGGACACTCGATCAGGCGTGCCGCGAGGCAGCCCGGCTTTCTGCGCTGGGATGCGATATTAGAGTTAGCGTAAACCTATTCCCGGCCCAACTACGCGCGCCGAACCTCTGTCATAAGGTCGCCAATGCTATACAACGATACCGGATCAACCCCAGTGCGCTCGAACTGGAGGTTACGGAAACCATCGCGCTTCATGACGATGATAGGTCTCTTGAGGCGATGACGGCCTTACGGCAAATTGGAGTCGGGATCGCTTTCGACGACTTCGGAACCGGCTTTGCCTCGCTGAGCTCACTGCAAAAGTACCCGCTGACCACACTGAAAATTGATCGTAGTTTTGTTGCCAACATCTTGGCACGCTCAGACGACGCGGCGATTACCAGTGCATTGATTGCATTAAGTAAGGAACTCGGTCTCGACACGATCGCTGAAGGTGTTGAGACGGTGGAACAAGAGCAGGCACTGATCTCGTTAGGTTGCCCCTCCGCCCAAGGATACCGATACGGTCGCCCAATGTCCGCTGCTGTACTGGAGTGTTGGGTGACCGAAAACTTGGAACGCAGCAAGCGCGTATGAGTGCCGCTATAGTCGGAGACCGTTGATCTGCTGCTGAAGCCATGCGCCGACCGGCGCCGGCATGGTTTTGGTCGCCATACATCGGCATGGGGAAATCGGGCTGGTGGGTCTCTGTTGATGTCGGTGGTTCTGTCGGTTGCTTGGCGTTGCATCGATCAGCGATCCCGACTTCTCTCACCACGCTCGAACTATCTGATGCTGGCCTCTAAGCGCGTGTTTCTAAACCGCCGGTCTCGCAGTTATATGGATGGCACCATATGCTAACTTCCGTCTGTATTTCAGTAGTTTTTTTCTAAACTCGCATTACATTCACGGGAACTTTGGCGGAGGAGAGTGCCGTGGGCGGACAGGGTGGCAGCGTGCATCAAAATATCGGAAGCTCGGGAGAGCATCGGGAGAACAATGTCTCGATGATGGCAACCGATGATTCTAGCGCATTGCTGGAGGCGCTTCTCGCCATGCGGCGCGGCGACTTTTCGGTAAGAATGAGATCAGATCTGACCGGCGTCACCGGCAAGATAGCCGATTGTTTGAATGACATCATTGCTGCCAATCAAAAAATGGCCATGCAACTTGAGCATGTTGGCCAAGTGGTCGGCCGCGACGGCCGGACAAGCACACGCGTAAGATTCGGGCTCTCGGATGGGTCCTGGTCCGATATGGAAGGCTCCATCAATACACTAATTGATGACCTTGTTTGGCCGACAGCAGCCGTCACGCGCACCATCACGGCGGTAGCAAAAGGCGACCTTTTGCAGACCGTACCGCTGGACGTTGATGGGCGTCCACTGAAAGGTGAATTCCTGCGTTCGGCCGAGATCGTTAACACCATGATTAAGCAGTTGAGTGTCTTCACATCTGAGGTCACGCGCGTCGCTCGTGAAGTCGGCACCGATGGAAAGCTTGGCGGTCAGGCACAGGTACCTGAGGTCACCGGCGTCTGGAAAGATCTGACCGAGAGCGTCAACTCAATGGCATCAAACCTGACCGCCCAGGTTCGTAACATCGCAGACGTGACGATTGCAGTCGCCAATGGAGACCTTTCAAAGAAGATCACAGTCGATGTGCGCGGCGAGATCCTGCAGCTGAAGGAAGCCATCAACACGATGGTAGATCAGCTCCGCTCCTTCGCATCGGAAGTGACGCGCGTCGCCCGCGAGGTCGGCACGGAAGGAAAACTTGGCGGCCAGGCGCTGGTGCCGGGCGTCGCCGGCACCTGGAAGGATTTGACCGACTCCGTCAACGCAATGTGCGGCAACCTGACGGCGCAGGTGCGCAACATTGCACAAGTGACCACGGCGGTGGCCCGCGGCGACCTTTCGCGTAAGATCACCGTAGATGTTTCGGGCGAAATCCTGGAGTTGAAGGAAACCATCAACACGATGGTTGATCAGTTGAACGGCTTTGCCGGGGAGGTGACGCGTGTCGCCCGTGAAGTCGGAACCGAGGGCCGATTGGGAGGCCAAGCGCAGGTGCCCGGTGTGGCCGGCACTTGGAAGGACCTGACCGACAACGTCAATTCGATGGCATCGAATCTGACTGCGCAGGTCCGTAACATCGCCGAAGTGTCGACTGCGATCGCCAATGGTGACTTGTCGAAGAAGATCACCGTAACCGTTTCGGGAGAAATTTTGGAGTTGAAGGAAACCATCAACACGATGGTCGACCAGCTCAATGCCTTTGCCTCGGAAGTAACGCGCGTTGCCCGTGAAGTCGGAACCGAAGGGCGCCTGGGGGGACAAGCCAATGTGCGGGGCGTGGCCGGCACCTGGAAGGATCTGACCGAGAACGTCAACTCGATGGCCGGCAATTTGACGGCCCAAGTTCGCAATATCGCAGAAGTGTCGACTGCGATCGCCAATGGTGACCTATCGAAGAAGATCACTGTGGACGTGAAGGGCGAAATCCTGGAGTTGAAGGAGACCATCAATACGACAGTCGATCAGTTGAATGCCTTTGCATCGGAAGTGACGCGTGTGGCGCGCGAGGTCGGCACAGAAGGCAAGCTAGGCGGGCAGGCGCAGCTCAAGGGCGTCGCTGGAACGTGGAAGGATCTGACGGATTCGGTGAACTCTATGGCGTCGAACCTGACGGGCCAGGTTCGCAACATTGCCGAGGTGGCGACGGCGGTTGCACAGGGCGATCTGTCGAAAAAGATTACGGTGACGGTCTCCGGCGAAATCCTCGAGCTGAAGGAAACCATCAACACAATGGTTGACCAGCTGAACGGCTTTGCGGGAGAAGTCACGCGCGTCGCCCGTGAAGTTGGCACCGAAGGCCGCCTTGGTGGCCAGGCCAACGTCCTGGGCGTCGCTGGCACCTGGAAGGACCTGACCGACTCGGTGAACTCGATGGCCGGCAACCTGACGGCGCAGGTGCGCAACATCGCCGAGGTTTCGACCGCGATCGCCAATGGCGACCTCAGCCGCAAGATCACCGTGGATGTGAAAGGCGAAATCCTTCAATTGAAGGAAACGCTGAACACGATGGTCGATCAGCTGAACCGCTTTGCGTCCGAAGTGACGCGCGTGGCGCGCGAGGTTGGGACAGAAGGCAAGCTGGGTGGGCAGGCGCAGGTGCCGGGCGTGGCAGGAACATGGAAGGACCTGACCGAAAACGTCAACTCCATGGCCTCCAACCTAACGGGGCAGGTGCGCAATATCGCCGAGGTGACCACGGCGGTGGCGCGCGGTGACCTCAGCCGCAAGATCACCGTCGACGTGAAGGGTGAGATTCTCGAACTGAAAAACACCATTAACACCATGGTGGACCAGCTCAACGCCTTTGCCGGCGAGGTCACGCGTGTTGCGCGTGAAGTCGGCACCGAGGGCAAGCTCGGCGGCCAGGCGCAGGTGCCGGGCGTGGCAGGAACATGGAAAGACTTGACGGACTCCGTGAATTCGATGGCCGGCAACCTGACGGCCCAGGTACGCAATATAGCGGAAGTCGCTACCGCAATTGCCAATGGTGACCTGTCGCGGAAAATCACCGTCGACGTGCGCGGCGAAATCCTGCTGCTCAAGGACACCCTCAACACCATGGTCGATCAGTTGCGCTCCTTCGCGGGTGAAGTGACGCGCGTAGCGCGCGAGGTCGGCACCGACGGACGACTTGGCGGGCAGGCGGTCGTGCCGGGCGTGGCAGGAACATGGAAGGACCTGACCGACAACGTCAATCTGCTCGCCGCCAACCTGACCACGCAGGTCCGCAACATCGCCGAAGTGACGACAGCTGTGGCGCGTGGCGACCTCAGCCGCAAGATTACCGTCGACGTGAAGGGCGAAATTCTTGAACTCAAGAACACTATCAACACCATGGTCGACCAGCTGAACGCCTTTGCCGGCGAGGTGACCCGTGTCGCACGCGAAGTCGGGACGGAAGGTAAGCTCGGCGGCCAGGCGCAGGTGCCGGGCGTTGCCGGCACGTGGAAGGACCTGACGGACACCGTCAACGTCATGGCTGCCAACCTGACGGAACAGGTGCGCGGCATCGTCAAGGTGGTGACCGCCGTTGCCAATGGCGACCTGGAACAGAACCTCACGGTTGCGTCGAAGGGCGAGGTCGCAGCGCTCGCCGAAACCATCAACAACATGACCAATACGCTTGCCACCTTCGCCGACCAGGTGACGACGGTGGCCCGCGAGGTCGGCGTCGAAGGGCGCCTGGGCGGACAGGCGAACGTGCCGGGGACGGCCGGAACATGGAAGGACCTGACCGGCAACGTCAATCTGCTGGCCGCTAACCTCACCACACAGGTCCGCGCAATCGCGGAGGTGGCCACCGCCGTCACCAAGGGCGACCTGACGCGGTCGATTCAGGTCGAGGCCCGCGGCGAAGTCGCGGAACTGAAAGACAATATCAACACGATGATCGGCAATCTGCGCCTGACGACGGACCAAAATACCGAGCAGGACTGGCTGAAGACCAACCTGGCGCGCTTTACCAACATGCTTCAGGGCCAGCGCGATCTCACCGTCGTTGGGCGAATGCTGCTGTCGGAACTCGCGCCGCTCGTGGGCGCGCATCAGGGCGTGATCTACCAGGTTGAGGGCGAGGAGAGCCAGCCGGCGCTGACCTTGCTATCGGCCTACGCCCGAGGCATAGAGGCGTCGCATCCATCCCGGTTAGAATTCGGCCAGGGCCTCGTCGGCCAGTGTGCCATCGATGCCCGCCGCATTCTTATTACTAACCTTCCCGACAATGTCGCGCCGATTAATTCCGCCGTATTCTCCGCTCAACCGAAGAGCGCCATCGTTCTGCCCGTCCACTTCGAGGGGCAGGTGAAGGCGGTGATCGAGCTTTCGTCGGCGGGACAGTTCACCGAACTGCAGCTATCCTTCCTGGACCAGCTGACAACGTCCATCGGCATTGTGCTCAACTCGATCGAGGCGACGATGCAGACCGAAGGCCTTCTGAAACAATCCCAGCAGCTGGCGACCGAGCTGCAGACACAACAGAAGGAACTGCAGCAGACCAACGAGCAGCTTGAACAGAAGGCGCAGCAGCTCGAGGAGCGCAACGTCGAGGTCGAGGCCAAGAACCAGGAAATCGAACAGGCCCGCCATGCGCTCGAAGAAAAGGCGACGGAGCTGGCGCTGACGTCGAAATACAAGTCCGAATTCCTCGCCAACATGTCGCACGAGCTTCGCACGCCGCTCAACTCAATCCTGATCCTCGGCCAGCAGCTGGGCGAAAATCCCGACGGTAATCTTTCCGGCAAGCAGGTGGAATTTGCAAAGACGATCCACGGCGCCGGTACCGATCTCCTCAACCTCATCAGCGACATTCTCGACCTGTCGAAAATCGAGTCCGGAACCGTGTCGGTCGACGCGGAGGAGATCTTCATCACCAATTTGCTCGAAGTGATGTCGCGACCATTCCGCCACGAGGCCGAAAACCGCAACCTGTCATTCTCGGTCGAAGTCGGCCCGGACGTTACGCGCAGCATCATCACCGATTCCAAACGGCTGCAGCAAATCCTCAAGAACCTATTGTCCAACGCCTTCAAGTTCACGGCGCAGGGTGGCGTTACGCTGAGGGTCGATACGGTCACGCACGGCTGGTCCTCCGACCATCCACTGCTAAAACACGCCCCGTCGGTCATCGCCTTTGAGGTTTCCGACTCGGGTATTGGTATACCGCCGGAAAAACAGCGCCTTATATTTGAAGCCTTTCAGCAGGCAGACGCGTCGACCAGCCGGCAATATGGCGGGACAGGGCTCGGCCTTGCGATCAGCAGAGAGCTTGCCAACCTTCTGGGGGGCGAAATTCAGCTCCGTAGCACGCCAGGTGTCGGCAGCACCTTCGTTCTCTATCTGCCTTTGACCTACGTCGGCGTTGCATCCGGGCTCCCCAAATCGCCCGGCCCGAGTAATGTCGTGCAACTTGCAGAGGCTGCTGCAGCGCGCCGCGCAGACAAACCACCCGAGCTGGTGGACGATGACCGTCACAGCATCACTGAAACGGACACGGTCCTGCTGATCGTCGAGGACGACGCCCATTACGCCCGTGTACTTGTCGATCTGGCCCATGACAGCGGGTTCAAGGTACTTGTCGCGATGCGTGGCAGCGAAGCGCTAAACCTTGCGCGTGAGTACAAGCCTGCTGCAATCTCTCTCGACATTTTCCTGCCTGATATGCTGGGCTGGACCGTTCTCAGCCAACTGAAGCAGAGCGCGGAAACGCGCCATATCCCGGTTCAAATCATCAGCCTCGACGAAGACCGGCAGCATGGTCTGACGCGTGGGGCCTTCGCCTTTATGAGCAAGCCGACAACGACCGAAAGCCTCGGCAGGGCGTTCTCGCGGCTAAAGACGTATACCGAACCGCGTCGCAAACGCCTCCTTCTCGTCGAGGACAGCGATGCGGAGCGGCTGAGTGTCACAGCGCTACTCGGTCAGGATGACATAGATATCACTAGTGTTGGTTCCGGAGCGGCGGCGCTGGAGGCGCTGAAGCAGAACCCAGCCGACTGCGTCGTTCTTGATCTTTCACTGCCGGATATGTCCGGCTTTGAGGTGCTGGAAAAAATGCGTGATGATGACGACATCTGCGAAGTGCCGGTGGTGGTATTTACGGGCCGCGAGCTGTCACCAGAGGAGGACGCGCAACTGCATACAATGGCGCGTAGCGTTGTCGTTAAGGGCGTAGAATCGCCGGAACGGCTGTTGGACGAGACTGCACTGTTCCTCCATCGTGTGGTGGCGGATATGCCGGCGGCCAAGCAGGCAATGCTTGAGGATTTACACAGTTCGGATGAGGATCTCGTCGGGGAGACCGTGCTACTGGTCGACGATGACGCTCGCAACATCTTTGCGCTCAGTAGCGTGCTCGAACGGCGCGGGATGAGGGTGCTGACGGCGACAACGGGCAGCGAAGCCATCGAGGTGATCGAGAGGGAACCGGCACTCGCCATCGTGCTGATGGACATCATGATGCCCGGAATGGACGGTTATGAGACAATGCAAGTGGTCCGCTCCGATCCAAAGTTCCGCCGCCTGCCAATTCTGGCTTTAACCGCAAAAGCGATGAAGGGAGACCGTGAGAAGTGTCTAGAAGCTGGAGCGTCGGACTATTTGGCAAAACCGGTCAACACGGAACAACTGCTGTCCGCGTTGCGCATGTGGCTGCACCGGTGAGGACACGGCCATGATCCCCGTCAACATTCTTCTGGTCGATGACCAGCCTGCAAAACTGCTCAGTTACGAGGTGGTCCTTCAAGACCTGGGGGAAACCCTCATTAAGGCTCAGTCCGGCAGAGAGGCGCTCGAGCAGCTGCTGCGCAACGAGATCGCCGTCATTCTCGTCGATGTTTGCATGCCGGAACAGGACGGGTTCGAGCTCGTCAGCATGATCCGCGAACACCCGCGCTACCAGAATACCGCGATCATCTTCGTCTCGGCCGTAATGATGGCGGAGCCGGACAGGTTGAGGGGCTACGCAGCGGGCGCCGTCGACTACGTGTCGGTGCCGATCGTGCCGGACGTGCTTCGTGCTAAGGTCCGGGTCTTCCTCGATCTGTATCGCAAAACCCGGGAACTTGAACTCCTCAATGCCGATCTCGAGAACCGCGTCCGCCAGCGCACGTCGGAACTGGAGATATCGGCTGGCCAGTTACGCCAGCTCAATGAGGGCCTCGAACAGCGAATCGAAGAGCGCACCCGCGAGCGCGAAGAAGCGCTTGCGCAATTGTTCGAGGCGCAGAAACTCGACACGATCGGCCACCTGACCGGAGGCGTAGCGCACGACTTCAATAACCTGCTAATGGCGGTACTCGGGAGCTTGAACCTTTTAAAGAAGCGTCTTCCGGCCGACGATAAGAGCGAGCGGCTCGTCTCCAACGCCATTCAGGCGGCCGAGCGTGGGGCCGCCCTGACTCAACGGCTGCTGTCGTTTGCACGCCGACAAGAGCTCAAGCCACAGGCGGTCAAGTTCCCTGACCTTTTTGACAATATTCAGGACCTTCTCAGCAAGGCTCTGGGGCCAGGTATCGACATCAGAAAAGACATTCCGCCAAATCTTCCACCATTGTTGATCGACAGTAATCAGCTTGAACTGGCTTTGCTTAATCTATTCGTGAATGCTCGTGATGCCATGGGCGACGGCGGAACGATTACAGTCGCAGCGGAGGAAACCGAAGTGGCGGGACCTGGCAACCTTCCAATCGGCCGATATGTGCGTATCTCAGTTTCGGATACTGGCGAAGGTATGGATGAAGCCACGGCATCCCGCGCCGCCGAGCCCTTCTTTACCACCAAGGGGATAGGGAAGGGCACCGGCTTGGGCCTATCCATGGTTCATGGTTTGGCGGCGCAATCGGGAGGTATTCTTGATTTGGCAAGTACCAAGGGAGAGGGGACCACTGTTTCTCTTTGGCTGCCGATAGCTAAAAATACCCTTCTGACTGTCCCGTCATGCGAAAGCACGGAACCCACCGGTACTGCAATGTCTTCGGATGGTCTGCGCGTACTTGTAGTCGACGACGATTTGCTTGTTAGTATGGGAACTTCCGCAATGCTCGAAGACCTCGGACATACGGCTATCGAAGCGACTTCGGCGGCCGTTGCACTTGAAATTCTTAGTTCATCAGAAGAATTTGACCTCGTCATAACCGACCATGCCATGCCAGGGATGACAGGTGCTGAATTGGCTCGACTGATCTTCTCGACGTATCCATCCTTACCGGTGATCCTCGCATCTGGATATGCTGAGCTCCCTGACGACCATGGCCTTGCGAGGCTATTGCGGATGACGAAACCGTTCACCCAGGAACACCTTCAAACTACTCTGGTTCGCGCGCTAGCTGAACGCGCACCCGCAACATGAGGTATAACCCGCATGGCAGGCCGTCAGCACGAATATATGCAGCTGTGGCTGCTCAACAGCCAGTTGGCGAGGCGTTGGTGCATCCGTCGATGAAAGAATGGACACTATTCCAGCCGTTCGTCCGCGGTGCGCACTGTCCGGTCAATCATCCGAGCCATGACCTGCACAGCTGAGCACAGAATGGGCGCGGTCGATTTATCCACGACCAATCCCAAATGGTCAGCCAGGCTATCGATCTTCAATCGCGGCGGGATAGCCAGCCTTGGCGTGGCGCTCGCGTTGTGAATCACATCCGTAGGGAAGTCGCATAACTCCAGCGATTGCTTCACGGCGCTGATAACTTCGTGCCTGTCCCAACCTTCTGCAATCGCATCAGCGATCAGATCTTTGACATGAATGTCCATCATTCGGCGTAAGTCATGAATGCGTGTCGAATATCTATAAAGTCGGGATGGTTCCAAGATCATTGGCTGTCTCCGGTTATCCGTAAGCGTCCGGTGAGCCTGCCTTTGAGATTTTCAACGAACGCCTGAAGTTACATCACTAATTCCGTCATTAAAGACGTCATCAGGGATGAACTATGGGCCGCATTGAGATTTTAACCGGCGTCGAG
>Ga0307515_10002477_pt1 | contig 40143 bp, 44 predicted proteins | sample 17_EM_MG_FD_194513 | JGI IMG/M metagenome (GOLD analysis project Ga0307515, IMG submission 194513) | Populus trichocarpa ectomycorrhiza microbial communities from riparian zone in the Pacific Northwest, United States - 17_EM | ecosystem: Host-associated > Plants > Roots > Unclassified | place... | reverse complement strand
TGGAACTGCAATTCGTGCCACCAGTAAATTTGATACCGCAGAGCTTAGTTTTGATGATTTTAAAAAGATCGTTATTGAAGATTATCGTATTGGTTATGAGAGCAGACAAGCCAGTATTATAGGCCGCAAAGAGGTATTAACGGGCAAGGCCAAGTTTGGTATTTTTGGTGATGGCAAAGAGGTTGCACAACTGGCTATGGCCAAAGCCTTCCGCGCCGGCGATTGGCGCGCAGGCTACTACCGCGACCAAACTTTTATGTTTGCAACGGGTATGAGCAACCTCCGGGAGTTTTTTGCCCAGCTTTATGCCCACCCTGATGTGGAGAAAGATCCCGCCTCGGCCGGCCGGCAAATGAACTGCCACTATGCTACCCGTTTTATTAATGCCGATGGCAGCTGGATAAACCAGGCCGAAACGATGAATTGCTCATCGGATATATCAACCACCGGCGGGCACATGCCGCGTTTGCTGGGTTTGGCTTACGCATCAAAACTATATCGTCAGAATACAGAATTAGAATACCTTAAACAGTTTTCGGTTAATGGTAACGAGGTTGCCTTTGGAACTATAGGCAATGGCGCCACATCCGAAGGCGTATTTTTTGAATGCTTTAACGCGGCAGGTGTACTGCAGGTACCAATGGCCATATCCATCTGGGACGATGCATATGCTATCTCGGTACCGGCTAAGCTGCAAACTACTAAAGAAGATATCTCTGAAATATTAAAAGGTTTTCAGCGCGAAAATGGCTCAAACGGCTTCGAGATTTTTAAAGTAAAGGGTTGGGATTATATAGCCCTTTGCGAAACCTATGCCCGCGCGATTGCTTTATGCCGCGAAGAACATGTGCCGGTGCTGATACACGTTACCGAGATGACCCAGCCGCAAGGCCATTCAACCTCTGGTTCACATGAGCGATATAAGACAAAAGACCGCCTGACCTGGGAAGATGAGCATGATTGCTTGCTAAAAATGCGCGAATGGATGATTGCCTCGGCTATATCAACCGAACAGGAGCTGGATGAGTTGGAGGCGGAGGCCAAAAAATATGTGCGCGATTGCCAACGCGAGGCGGCAGGAGAGTTAGTAACCCTGATTAATGCCGAACTTGAAGAAGCAGCCAAAATGATTGAACAATTTGCCGAAGGCGTTTCTGTTAAAGAAAAACTGGCAGACATTGTTGGCGAGTTGCGCAAGAGCTATGATGCAGGCCGTAAAGAAATTGTTTCGGCTGTAAGGAAAACTTTGAGGGCTACCGCTAAAGAAGATTCGACGGAAAGGCAAATACTTGTAAACTGGTTAAATGCAGAAAAGGTAAAAAATAACGAAAGATACAACACAAAATTATTTTCAAATACACCGCAATCGCCTCTTTATGTTCCTGTTGTGCCTGTGGCTTATAGCGATGATGCACGTGCGGTAGATGGCCGTGAAGTTTTAAATGCCTGCTTTGATGCTAATTTTGCCAGGGATAAAACTATTGTGGCATTTGGCGAGGATGTTGGCGCTATTGGCGATGTAAACCAGGGATTTGCCGGCCTGCAAAGCAAATATGGCGATTTGCGGATAACTGATACCGGTATCCGTGAAACATCTATCATTGGCCAGGGTATGGGTTTGGCTATGCGTGGATTAAGACCGATTGCCGAAATTCAATACCTTGATTACCTGATATATGCTATGACCGTTATTTGTGATGATATCGGTAGCCTGAGTTACCGCACTTTCGGCGGGCAAAAAGCACCGTTAATTATACGTACCCGTGGGCACCGCCTGGAAGGTATCTGGCATTCTGGATCGCCGCTGGGGATGATATTGGGCTCGATGCGTGGTTTTCATATCTGCGTGCCGCGTAACATGACCCAGGCCGCAGGTATGTACAACACTTTGCTGCGCGGTGATGAACCCGCGTTGGTTATCGAAAGCCTTAACGGCTACCGCCTGAAAGAAAAACTCCCGGCAAACGTTGGTGAGTTTACCGTTCCGTTGGGTAAGGCCGAGGTTATGAGGGAGGGTGCCGATGTTACCGTGGTATCATACGGCTCAACGTTGCGTATCGTTTTAGAGGCCGCCGAAGAATTGGAAAAGATGGGTATTAACATTGAAGTTATTGATCCGCAAACTTTATATCCATTTGATAAAGAGAATCTTTGTGGTGCTTCGTTAAAGAAAACAAATAAGCTGCTGGTTGTTGATGAGGATGTTCCGGGCGCGGCATCAGCCTATATTATTCAACAAATTGTTGAAGCCCAAAAAGGTTATTATTCGCTGGATAGCCAGCCACGTACGCTCACCGCTAAAGAACATAGGCCACCTTATGGTTCGGATGGTGATTACTTCAGCAAGCCATCTTTGGATGATATCGTTGAAGCAGTTTACGCCATCGTAAGCGAAGCAAACCCGGCTAAATTTCCGCCGATATTTTAAGAAGAATCAAGAGTTAAGAGTCAAGAATCAAGAAAAGCCCAAAAGTGGCTTATCTGTTTTTGACTCTTATTCAGATTTGCTTAATAAATAGAAATCAATTACTTTTTTAATCCAGTCTTAATTCTTGACTCTTAACTCTTGATTCTTTCGCCCATGGATTCAAATTCCTTCGCTACTATAGCTAATATTATAAAAACCCGCCGTTCGGTTAAACCTAACATGATGAACGGGCATAAAGCTCCAAACGGCCATATCGCCGCCTTGCTTGAGCTTGCAGATTGGGCGCCAACCCACGGCTTTACCGAGCCATGGCGTTTTATCGTATATGAAAACCCTGCCGCGTTTTGCCAGCAGCATGCCGATGTTTACAAGCAAGGCATAAGCGCCGATGAATTTAACGAAACCGTTTATAGCAACCTGCAGCACCAGGGCGATAAAGCTTCTCATGTCATCATAACCATTATGGAAAGGGGCAGCCTGCCCAAAATACCGCCATTTGAAGAAGTAGCAGCCGTTTCAAGCGCAATTCAAAATATCCTGCTGGGTGCTACAGCATTAAATATGGCTTCATTCTGGAGTACCGGCGGGGCCATCTTAAAGCCTGGATTTAAAGATTTTTTGCAGCTGCGGGAAGAAGACCAGGTTATGGGCGCAATATATCTTGGCTATACCGATCAAAACCCTGAAGGAAAACGAACAATTCCCCTCGATAACAAAGTGAAGTGGTTTAAATGATATAAACCCAACCTTTTCATTACTCACTTCGTATAACTTAATAGTTTCGTTAATTGAAATAAAATTTCATTTTAAATAAAAAAATATTGAAAATGCTTTTTTATTTAAAATGAAAACTATACATTTGTGATTGTCCGGTTCCTAATACCGGTCAAGTTATCAATTCTAAGCCTTTGTTAATTTAACTTATTGATTAAAAATTAAACTCAACACAAGTATGAGGAAATGTTTTTGGGGCTTTGTGGTGGCGATTTATTTGTTTTCTGTAACTATTATAAGTTGGAGGTCGCCAGGTGCTAACAAATCAGACGGGGGGGTAAATTCAAAGCTTGCTGCCAAAGAATTATTTAATCAGTACGTAAACAGCCTGTATATGGCTGCCGATTTACAAGGATCGGGACTGGCTTTTGATGTATTTGAAAAGGCTTTTACTGGTTATACCAATTTAAAACTATCGCACAGAATACCGGAAAACAGCGCGGTATTAACCATTGTCGATTTTAATAAATCGAGTCGCGAAAAGCGTATGTGGATCATCAACTTATTTAGTAAACAATTGCTGTTAAATACCTGGGTTGCCCACGGATCCGGAAGCGGTATGGAAATGGCCGAACATTTTTCCGATCGTAACGATTCGCACCAAAGCAGTTTAGGCTTTTATATTACTGATAATGTTTATATAGGCAAACACGGCCGGTCGTTGCATTTGGATGGGTTGGATTCGGGTTTTAATGCCAATGCGCGTTTTCGTGATATCGTTGTTCATGCGGCAAAATATGTAGGGCAAAGCGCCATTGACCAGCAGGGCAGGTTAGGCCGTAGCTTTGGGTGCCCCGCGGTTGCGCCTAATGTGGTGAATTTTGTAATAGATAACATCCAGGGCAAATCGGTGCTTTTTATCAATGGCAACGATGATACTTACACCTCAAAATACCTTGATGAAACAGCCCCTTTAAACCAGGTAGCGGCCGATTCTACGTCTTTTGATATAGCAAAACTGTAAAAATATAGCCTATCCAATTATAAATCTAAACGTCCGGCTGAACCAGCCGGACGTTTTTTTTATTTACTCAGAAATTTTTTGAGGTGGGCATATAGCACAATATCCAACCCATATACATCCTGCCGATGTTGTATTGCGCCAGTTTCGTCGGCCCAGCAGGTAACATAGGTAATATATATAGATGTTTTTTTAGGCAATGCGATGCTGGTAGGGTCAGGATTGTCAGTAGCCATATCCTCTACAATGGTATCAAAATCCTCGCCTTCTCCAAAAAGATTTTTAGCCAGGGCTTGTGGATCGCCAAGGCGCACGCAGCCGTGGCTTACAGCACGCATTGATTGCCTAAAGGCCAATTTGGCGGGAGTATCGTGCAGGTAAACGCTGCTTTTGTTTTTAAACAGGAACTTGATCTTGCCTAAAGAGTTGTCCTCGCCGGGGCGTTGTTTAAAGTCATATTCCAGGTTATCTTTGGTAACAGTAGACCAGTCAACATCTTCGGGGTTATCAATCACTTTTCCATCTTTATATACATCAATGTTTTTGTTTGATAAGTAATACCTGTCTTTGGCGGCCTCTATAATAATTTCTTTGGTAGCTATGCTTCGTGGTATGTTCCATACCGGGTTTACATCAACACTATGAATTAAACTGCTTAACTGCGGCGTTTCACGCGCGAAAGGGTTATCAATTGCACAGCTATCATCATATTTTACCAGGCTGTTTTGCGCGTCCATGTTTCGGCCCTGGCCAACACAAACCTTCATGTTTAATACAGATTTACCATTTTCAAAAACATCAAGCCTGTAATCCGGGATGTTTACATATACATATTTAGGCTCGTAAGGCTTATTTCGCCAGCGCAAACGTTCCATATTAACCAACAGGTACCGTTGCGTTTCCTCCTTTGATAAGCCCTCAAACGTATCGCCGTGCAGGTAAGCTTTTTGCAAAGCAATATACTGTGGGTCTTTAGGTTGGATGCTATCCAGGTACGCCTTTGTATCTGCGGCCATAAGCACAGCTTTCATCGATGTGCTGTCTGGCCGTTTGGTGGCAGTAAAATACCTCGAATAGATTTTTTTTGGATTAAGCAAGCCAAACTGCATGGCATTGGCATATTTTGTTAATGAGCTGGTTGCCAGTAACTCCAATTTTGCCAGTTCAGTATAAGCTTCATCTGTAGTTTTGATGCTGTTTGCATCATGAAACTTCGCAATCATCGCTTTTAACTCTGTGGTGCTAAATAGTTTTGGATCGATGCCGTGGTCAGTCGCCTTATCGTAAAAATCGGGTATGGCATCAAGGTCGCCGTTGGCCAGGTGGTCCATTATAAATACTGGCAGGTAATTATTTGCTTTGTAAAAAGCTTCGATCACCGGTTCGTTGGATAGTTTTAACTTTTCATTCGCCAGCTCTTTTTTAAACACGACAACATACGCATCGTCATCAAAATCTTTGAAGACTTTGTTTTTAGTTATTTTGAAAAGATTATTGGCTATTTTGTCATGCTTTTCTTTACAGCTTTGAAAAGTTAATAATAAAGCAAATAACGAAATAAGGATAAGGTAAATTGAAAGTTTGTTTTTCGTGACGGGAGGCATATCTATAAAAATCTGTTAAATATAGCTTATTAATAGCAATAGCCATACCACAAAGGCTGCAAGTTTTTAATTAAATTTGAAATCAGACAATTTATCAGGAATATTTGACTAATAGCCTCAACAGGCCGCTTAATGAAAAGACAGTTATTAATTATAGCAGCAACTCTTCTGCCATTTCTGGCCACTGCCCAGGGTTTTAAGCCGGTGAACAAAAATGCATCGCCCGAAGTGGTTAAATTACTATCCTTTTTATACCAAATAAAGGGCAGGCATATCCTATCCGGCCAGCAGAACTATAATAGTGATCTGAATACGTTTTCAGATAGCGCCTATGCCATTACAGGGAAATATCCTGCCTTGTGGGGTTCTGATTTTATGTTGTGGGGCGATAAAGACCTGGGGCAAAAGCTTGTGTACGAAGCCCAAAAGAAATGGCATGATGGCTACCTGGTTACCATTATGTGGCACCAGGGTCGGCCAACCGATGATGCGCCGTATGATTGGAAAACAAGTATCCAGGGCAAGCTAACTGATGCCGAATGGACAGAATTAACTACGCCAAATACGCCTTTAAATAAAAGATGGCTGGCTGATATAGATAAAAAAGCGGTTTATTTAAAACAGTTGCGGGATTCGCACGTGCCCGTTTTGTGGCGACCTTACCACGAAATGAATGGCGTGTGGTTTTGGTGGGGTGATAAGAAAGGCAGAAACGGGATCCAAAAGCTATGGAAAATGATGTATGACAGGTACACCAATTATCATCACCTGAATAACCTGATATGGGTATGGGGAGCGAACGGTTTGCGCGATATTCCTAAAGATGAAGCATATGATTATAAACTATATTATCCGGGCGCCCATTATGTTGATATCCTTGGATCGGATGTATACCACTTTGATTACGAGCAAAAAGATTACGATGAGTTGTTAAAGCTGGCCAGCGGCAAAATTATAGTACTTGGCGAAACCGGTGAACTGCCCAGGCCGGAAGTATTGGCAGCCCAGCCCGAGTGGGCCTGGTTTATGGTATGGACAAGCTGGCTGTGGACGGATAATACCCATGATAGGGTAAAGGAAATTTATAACCTGCCACAAACACTTAACCACGATGAAGTTAAAGCAGCGCTGCAAAAATAATAATGGATAAAGTTAAACTACCTGAAGTTTGGTTACGCGGCCCTTTAAAAGATATCCCCGCATTATTGCAACCTGTTGCCCATGCTTTATTGCAGGCCAGGGAAGAATTGAACGAACTGATGGCCGGTTTTCCGGAGTCGTTATTGTGGAATAAAGTTGCGGGCATGGCCTCGCCGGGTTTTCATTTGCAGCACTTGACGGGAGTGCTCGACAGGCTTTTTACTTATGCAAAAGGCAATGCGCTTGGCACGGAGCAATTGGCTTATTTAGCTGCGGAGGGCAAGCCCAATGACAACCTTTATACAGCAACGTTAGTTGAGCGGTTTAATTTGCAGGTTGACGCTGCCTTGCGCCAATTGGCCGAAACCGACGAGTTGGTTTTGACCGAAATAAGAGGGGTAGGGCGTTCACAAATCCCATCAACTGTTATAGGCCTTTATGTGCATGCTGCTGAGCACACCATGCGCCATTTAGGGCAATTGCTGGTTACTGTAAGGGTTTTGAAACAGAGTTTGTAAGGCACCAGCCATCTTGTTATCTACATAAATACAGCTACTGCATCCTTAAGGCTTTTCGAGCTGTGTGTTACAACAGCATCCGTGTGCCTGTCTTCCGGATCAAACAGAAAGGTGTCGATACCCAATGAAACTGCTGCTTTTATTTCAGACTCGGGATCATCGCCAATAACCAGCAACTCATCGGGCTCATGATTGTTGTTGGTCATGATCATCGCAAAAATATCTTTTTTAGTTTCTGAGGATACCTGCGGATCAACAATATAAATTGCCTTAAAATCTTCCTCGATGCCTAACAGCTTTATTTTGCTCCATTGTAACCTGGTGAAGCCTGTTGTTACCAGGTATTTATCTATCGGGGTTTGGCTGATGTATTTATACTCTTCGTAAGGCTGCATAGGCAGCGCATATTCCAGGTCTTTAAGCAAATCAAGGCCTTTGTTTTTTGCTGCTTCGCTAAAGTGGAATTTTTCGGCAACCTGCTGGTAGGGGCGGCGCTGCATTTCTGCCTTTACCTTTTCAATTTCATCGGCACCAATTTCTTCGGCCAGGCTGTCTACAAATTCAAACACCACGTTAAAAAGGTTTCCCGAAATTGAGCTAACCGGGTATATGGTGTTATCAAGGTCTAATATAATGGCTTTTTTCATAATGTATTTTCTGCAAGGGCTAAAGTATAACAATCGCTTTTAAATGGAGGCGCCTGCCGAGCCTGGTTTTGAGTTTTCATAGTGAGAATATAGTTTTTTGGCCCCATAGTTGCCTCCCTTTTTCTCCTTGATTTTAAAAGCTTTCCTGGGCTAATGCAATTGATTCACTTTTTTTGAGGATTTTTTTCATGACATAGTATCCGGTCGATACAAACAAACAAATACAGGCAAATACCCACCACAAACTATCAAATCCACCCAATGTAATAATCCTGGCGCCAATGGCAGGGGCGATGATCTGGGCGGTTGACCACGACATGCCATATATAGCCGCGTACGATCCCCGGTTGCTGTTGTTGGTTCGGCTCACCCAAAAAGAGTTCATGAATGGCATGGCGATGATTTCGCCAAAGGTTATCATTACCACTATCAAAACAGCTATCCCGGCATTGTGGGGTAGTATATTCAATAAAACAAAGGTAATGCCTGATAATAGTACACCTATGCTGATATAAGATAAAGGGTGCCTTTTACCATCCAGCTTATGAACAAGCACCATTTCGATAACTACGATCAGTATTCCGTTGAGCGCCATTAAAAAGCCGATAAAGCTTTGGTCAAGATGCCACTGTATTACATAAAATACAGGCTGAGTGATGAAGAATTCATAAAAGCAGCAGGAGAATAGCGTGTTTAAAATGATGAACCATAAAAATATACCGTCAGTATGCGCCGCTGCCGATTTTATAACCTTTGCCACGCTTTTTACCGATGTCCGGATCTGGGATCGGGGCATCAAATTTAATAAAAGTACTGCTGCCAAAATATTTGTACTACCATCTACCCAAAAAAGCCAATGATAGTCAACCGATGCTAACACTCCGCCCAGGCCACCACCAACCGCCCAGCCCAGGTTAACTGCCAACCGGTTTAGCGAGTAGGAGCGTGTTCGGTTAGTATCATCAGCGTAATGTGCAATTGCTGCCGAGTTTGCAGGCCTGAACGATTCATTGCAAATACTAAGCATAAACGTAAGGATGCAGATACTAACGAAAGTATGCTGGTACCCTAAAATAATAAACTGGACGCCCCCTAAAAATAAAGCCCCAACCTGTACATCATAAAAACCTATCCTATCGGTTAGCTTACCGCCCAAAAAGGCTCCGAAAAATGCGCCAATGCCAAAAAATGCCATTACCCAACCCGACTGTATCACGGTAAAATGCAGCTTTTGGATGGTATAAACGCTCATAAACGGAACCACCATAGTACCGCTCCGGTTAATAAGCATTACCAGGCTAAGGTACCAGCTGTTTTTAGATAGTCCGTAGTAAGCGTTTTTGTAGGATTGTATTACAGGGGTAAGCATTGCCATACAAAGATAGTTTTTAAGGCTAAAAGCAGAAAAGAAACGGGTGCAATTCAAATTGTCGCTAACGGACTATTTTAGGCTAAAGCCTTTAACTGCCAATTTATGCTTATCCGCCCCTTAAAAGGGACGGCAATGAATTAAACCATTCATAGCCGTTGGCTTCAGCCAACGGACAATATCCGGCAGAAATCAAGGCTTTAGCCAAATTCGCAGATATAAACCGACAACTTTCAGCAATATTCATTTAGCGACAATTTGATTTACGCTAAATGAAAGCCTAAGGCCCAACGCTTAAAGCAAAAAGCTTAAAACCCAAAGCAATGAAAGCTTTCTGCCTTAGGCCTTCCGTTTTTAGCTTTTCTCCTTTTAGCTCAGTTTTGAATTGCGGTTACGTAACCAATGGTCGGCCAAAACCAATGCTGCCATCGCCTCAACAATAGGTACCGCGCGTGGCACTACACAAGGGTCATGGCGGCCTTTGCCCGATATTTCGGCAGCGTTACCTTCGCTATCAATAGTGGCCTGGTTTTTCATGATGGTGGCAACCGGTTTAAAGGCTACCGTAAACTCGATGGGCATACCGTTGCTGATACCGCCCTGGATACCGCCAGAGTAGTTGGTAATGGTGGTTACATCGCCCTGATGCGATTTTACAAAAATATCGTTATGCTCAGATCCGCGCATTTCGCTGCCTGCAAAGCCGGAGCCAAATTCAAAACCGTGTACGGCATTAATGCTTAGCATAGCTTTACCCAAATCGGCATGCAGTTTATCAAATACAGGGTCGCCCAGGCCAACGGGACAGTTTTTTATGTAGCAACTTACTTTACCGCCAACAGTATCACCATCCTTGCGTACGCCATCAATAAACTCAATCATTTCTTCGGCAGTTGCCGGATCGGCACACCTGACGATGTTTTTCTCGCGTTCGTCAATAAATTCCTGTACGTTGTTAATCTCCACATTAGGCGCGTAGATTTTGCCAACGCTGCTTACATGAGCAGCAATCTCGATGCCCTGCGTTTTGAGCAATAGCTTGGCCAATGCGCCTGCTGCAACACGCGCCGCCGTTTCGCGGGCTGATGAACGGCCGCCGCCACGATGGTCACGAATGCCGTATTTGGTTTGGTAAGTGTAATCGGCATGGGAGGGGCGGAATACGTCCACGTTGTGGGTATAATCTTTCGACCGCTGATCTTCATTCGGGATCAGCATGGCAATAGGAGTGCCCGTGGTTTTTCCTTCAAATACGCCGGATAGGATCCGTACCGTATCTGCCTCTTTACGCTGTGTGGTAATTTTTGACTGACCTGGCTTACGCTTATCCAGTTCGCCTTGTATATAATCGATATCAACTACCAATTGTGCCGGGCAGCCGTCAATTATTACCCCAATAGCCTCGCCATGCGATTCGCCAAAAGTGGTTATCCTGAATACCTGACCGAATGAATTACCTGCCATTGTTTTAGATGTGAGATGTTAGATATGAGACTGCTCAATTCTGGAAATTAAACCTGTCATTCTGAGGAACGAAGAATCTATTAGCCGACATGTTTCGCAGACTGCAAAGTTCGTGAATAGATCCTTCGTTCCTCAGGATGACAGGGTTTATGGTTTATATTGTTATTTGTTCTACACAAAACCCTTGCTTCTCCAAATCATCCCAAAACGCCGGGTATGATTTGTCGACTACCGGGCCGTTTTCAAATTCCAGTTGAGGAACTATCAGCGCCAGTGGTGCAAAGGCCATGGCCATACGGTGATCGTGGTAGGTATTGATGAACATACGCTCCGGGATAAACTTTTCGCTGCAATCCAGTTTATAAACCTGGCCTTTTTCAATGAGTTTAACACCCATTTTGGCAAGCTCGGTTTGTAAAGCTAAAACCCTGTCGGTTTCTTTGATTTTCAAAGTTTCCAAACCGGTGAAAGTAGCTTCGTGGCCTAATGCCGCGCACACTACAATTACTGTTTGTGCCAAATCGGGGCATTCCTTCATGTCGAAGATCTTGCGGCTCAGTGGTTTTGCTTCTTTTAGTAAATGTACACCGCCATCCTTAAACTGCGATGTGATACCAAAGTTGGCCATTATCTCGGTAATCACGCTGTCGCCCTGTAAGCTGTAGGGTGTTAAACCAGTCAGGAATATTTCTGCGTCATCGGCAAGGGCAGCTATGGCATACCAGTATGATGCCGCGCTCCAGTCCGGTTCAATGTATAATGATGTTGTGGCAAAATCCTGGTTGGCTATGGCAATCACATTATCAGTCCAGGTATACTGGATACCGGCTGTTTGTAACATAGCCAGGGTCATTTCTACATAAGGGCGCGATGTTAGTTCGCCTTCAATGTGTAATTCCAAACCAAGCGGTAACCGGGCTGCAATTAGCAAAAGTGCGGTAATGTACTGACTGCTGATGTTACCTTTAATACTGATTTGAGGTGTAAGCTGCTCAAAACCGCCTTTTAATTTGATAGGAGGGTAGCCGTCTTTTTCTTCAAAATCTATATGGGCACCCAACTGCCTCAACGCATCAACCAATACACCTATCGGCCTTTCCTTCATGCGTTGGCTACCGGTTAAAATAACCTCATCATCCTGTATGGCATAATAAGCCGTTAAAAAACGCATCGCCGTACCGGCTGGGCCAACGTCGATTTCGGATTTCGGATTTTCGATTTCGGATTTATTAGTTGGATCTTCGCCTGCCAAAACCTCTTGACTCTTGACTCTTGATTCTTGATTCTTCCTCAAAATGCCTGCTAACAACACAGAATCGGCCGAGTCTGATACATTATCTACCTTAACCTTACCGTTGCTCAGCGCTTCGATAATGAGGGCACGGTTACATTCACTTTTTGAACCGGTGAGGTTTACCGTGCCTTTTATATGCTTATTACTTTTACTCAGGATGATGTTTTGCATCGCTATTTAAAGGTTGTACGTTTTACGTTGTACGTGATACGTGGTACGTTGAAGGGAATAAACCTAATTCAAAACGTATAACGTACCACGTAAAACGTATAACATAAAAATTACGCGTGTGTTAGTTTTTCTGCTGCCTGGCCTGCTTCGCTGGCGTTCATGATGGCTGTTTGCCTGCTGATAGACTCGGCATGTAAAAGCTCCAGTAATTTTTCGGTAAACTCGGGGCCTAATTTTAATGCTTTAGCGTAGTTGGTGCGTTTTTGCAGGATTTCGTCCCAACGGCCAACCTGTAAAATGGTAATGCCATTATCTTTTTTGTGCTGGCCAATTTTATCGGCAATAAGCATACGCTCGGCAATTTTCTGGATAACTAAATCGTCAATTTTATCAATCTGGTTACGCAATTCGTGCAGTTTATCGTTAACCTCGGCATTGCGTACTTCTGGTTTACGTAAAGCCAAATGATCAATGATGTCAGCAAGTGCAGCAGGGGTAACCTGTTGTTTAGCATCTGTCCAGGCTACGCTTGGGTCGATGTGCGATTCGATCATCAAACCTTGCATATCCAAATCCAAAGCTTTTTGTGAAATGTAACCAATAAGGTCGCGGTTACCTGATATGTGGCTTGGATCGTTAATGATAGGCAATTCAGGCGCTAAAGTTTTTAAGGCGATAGCGATATCCCACATTGGCTCGTTACGGAAAGCAGATTTTTCGTAAGATGAAAAACCACGGTGGATAGCAGCAAGTTTAGTAATACCAGCGTTGTTGATACGCTCCAAAGCGCCAATCCATAAAGAAAGATCGGGGTTTACCGGGTTTTTAACCATTACCGGTACATCAACACCGCGCAAAGCATCAGCAATTTCCTGTACGGTAAAAGGGTTTACTGTTGAACGGGCGCCAACCCATAAAATATCAACACCTGCTTTTAACGCTTCTTCAACGTGTTTACCTGTAGCTACCTCAATTGCGGTTGGCAAGCCAGTTTCGGCTTTAGCGCGTTTTAACCACTCCAAACCAATTGAGCCAATACCTTCAAACTCTCCCGGGCGGGTACGTGGTTTCCAGATACCTGCACGTAAAGCAGAGATTTTACCGGTCTGGGCTAATAAATGTGCAGTAGCTACCAGCTGATCTTCAGTTTCGGCGCTGCAAGGGCCAGCAATTACCAATGGTTCTTTACCGGTTTTAATCCAGGTATGAAGTGGCTGTATGTTTAAATTTAGTTTCATTGTGTTTGTTATTTGTTCCGGCTGTTTGTTTTTTAAACCGGTTTGTTTTATGTTTTAATTTTTTGATTTTTTTTTGGGCGATGATCTAAAAAATGATCTTCTTAAACATTGCGGCGGATGTTAATATATCGCCTGCCGCGGTCAATTCTTTGTGGTTTGGGTGCTACTGATGGTTCGTCATCGTGTCTTTCATATTCGCCAAGTATGTTAAAGTTTTGTGTGTATTTCAGTATCTGCCGTATGGCGCTATCGTAGTGTTTTTGTTCGTCCCACTCCACATCTACATAAAAATTGTACTCGTTCCGCTTACCCAGTATAGGCATTGATTGTATTTTACTCATATTCAAGCCTTCTTCGGCAAAAATATTAAGCACTTTAGCCAGGGCCCCAACCTTATTGCTCACCTGGAAACAAAGCGACGCTTTATTGGCCGGTTTTTTATCCATGTTATCATGATGGGTGAGGATCAAAAAGCGGGTAAAGTTGCGTTTGTTTGATTCGATGCGGCGCTCCAAAACATCCAGTCCGTATAGTGTTGCCGCCAATGAATTGGCAATAGCTACTGTATCTGTCAACTGCTCGTCGCGGATGCGTTTGGCGCAGGCGGCGGTATCGCTGCTTTCTACAATTTTAAGGTGCGGGTACTCGTCAAAAAAATCAACACACTGACGCAGGGCAATAGGGTGCGAGGTTACGTATTTTACATCCTCAAACTTTACACCAGGCAAAGCCATCAGGTGTAATTGAATGGGCAGGTAAATTTCGCCTACAACCGGGAAGCCATAATCTAACAGTAAAGTATAGTTAGGCAATATGCTGCCGGCAATGCTATTTTCAATAGCCATTACCACATAATCGGCCTCACGGTTTTTTAAACTTTCAAAAGTTTGTTTAAAAGAGTTGCACTCAATCATCTGGGCGTTTTCGCCAAAATAACGCAGGCCGGCTTCTTCGTGGAAGGAGGCGCGGATCCCCTGTATGGCAACTCTTGGTTTTTCTATTTTCATAACCTCTGTTAATGCAAAAAGTCCCGGCATTTTGTGCCGGGACTTTTTAAATTTTTATGTGTGTTTAGTACATATTAGTCCCGGCTCTTACTGGTAAAGTAAAAGTAGTAACCATAAAAATATGCACTGTTAAATTTCATTTGTTTTTTATTACGTTGTAAATGTACGGTAAAAAATGATTCTGTCAATAGAAAATTTTATTTTTTGTTGAAAAAGGTAGGCGAACCAAATTTTATATTGTAAAAAATGATTTTACCTACTTTTAAATAGACGGCTGCTGCTGTAAATGACAGGTATCCCTAACTCATTCGGAAATTTCGATAAAAAATCGTAACTGCTAATCAATATATTGGGGATTATCAGGCAATCACCGTTCTGAAAATTAACCTCGATTTTCTTATTAAAGTCAAGGCGAAAGCCACGGCGATCATTGTTTTCATAAATGACGATGTTTTCGATATTCAGTTTTTCATAGGCCGATATGTTTTGCTCGTCTTTTCCAAAATAAAACAAATTGTTGCCCCTTGAAATTTGAAGGTACAAACTACGGTTTTGAATAGCCAAGAGTACAGTGTAAAGTATAAACCCTCCGATAATTAAAATAAAAAGGCAGGGATAAAGTATAAAGGGGGTGTCACTGGGAATGCTGGCGGCAAAACCGATAAACAACCCAATATAGACCAATAAAAATGCAATTAGCATAAATACCCGCGAAGGTTTTACTTTATATATAAAGTTATTGGAGATGAGATGGGGCTGGTTGCCGATGTTGAAAAAGTGTTTCTCGAAAACGCCTAAACCTAGGGTTTTATTAAAAAAATCGGCAACAAGTTTTTCCGCGGCCTCAATATCAGCAGTGTGATATTCATATAAATGATTATCCCTGTCAAGGTAATAAACACAAAATTTGCCCCCGAAATAAAGCCCCAGTTTTAGATAATTAACGTCATCATCCTGTATAGTTACCGATGGGCCGGTTAATTGAATATCGGTTAAGGGGCGCTCCAAATCCCATGGGAAATCTTTTATTAGTTGAATTGTTTCATTCAAATCCCTTGGCTGCTCGTCAGAGAATTCGCCTTTTTCGTAGGTGTTATGTTGTAATTTGGATATTAATTGTGGCATAATGCGAGGAATCGGTTATGTCAAATATAGCTACAAATTGATTTGGTGCTCTTGTAAGGGAGAGAATTATTATACCTAAAACGACGATTGATTTGTATATTTGTTTTAATAGAATGCAAACGACAGATATAAATAAAAAATTGGTAGATGGTTATCTTGAGCTTTTTAAAAATTTAAGCCCGAACGATAAATTCGACCTTATTTCTGGTTTGTTTGATTCGTTAAAGTCTGATAAAAAACAGGAAGTAGTTTCGTTTAAATCTATTGCAGGCGATTTTATACCAGAAAAATCTGCTGAAGTAATAATTGAGGATTTGAAACAGGCAAGAAAGTTTACAAGAGATACTGAATTACTAAACACTTAGGTACTATGCCACCTTCTCATACTCCCGCTGCATCACCCTTGCAGTTTGCGTACTGCCATCATGGCTCCAGCCAGGTGGATTGAATAAATAGCCCATTTTATTTTTAAATCCCGGCGCGTGTTTAACATCGTGTACCAGGGCTTTCCACTCATGAAATATCACATTTACCGGCCCCATATCATCGGGCTGCTTGGTTATACCGTATTTTACAGGTTCGGCTAAGTCCTCGTCCCTGAAGGTGCCAAACATCCTGTCCCATAAAATTAATACCATGCCCATGTTTTTATCAAGATAGGGGATATTTGATGCATGGTGCACGCGGTGATGGGCAGGCGTAACAAAAATCCATCCGTACCAATTGGGCAATGGCACTTTATATTGGGTGTGTACCAGGTTGCCGTAAAACTGGGTAACCAAATAAGCATACAAAATATCTAAGGCGCTAAACCCAAACAGCGCCAGGGGTAAGTAAAAAAATACCCTGTACAATGGCTCAAATACGGTTGAACGGAAACCCGTGGTGAAGTTAAAATGTTCTGAGGAGTGGTGGGTTACGTGTATAGCCCAAAAAAGGCGGCAATAATGGCCAATGTAATGTAACAGCCAATACAGAAAATCCTGGGCTACAATAAGCACAAACCAATATAGCCAAACGTTATGAATTTGAAACAGCCGGTATTTATAAGTAAAACTCAGGATGATAAACGTACTGCCTTTTACTACCAGATTGGCTACAACAGCAAGCGATGTAAGGTAAATATTGGTAAATGTATCGCGCGTTTCGTAGTAATGCCTGTCCTCCCAATAACTTAACCCCATCTCTGTAAGGGTTAAAACAACTAACAGGGAAAGTATTACAATAGCGCTTATTTCCGCTTTATCTAACTGCTGCATTTACAAATTAATATAATACAATAAACTCTCACAAAGTTCGGCTTCTGTGCAGATATTATCAATATTACATTGACCAATGTTGGTCAGCAGGGTGCAATTTATATTGCCGTTTTGGTTCTTCTTATCCTTTTTCATGAACTCGAACAACGTATCGAAGCTTGATTCGTTGATGGTATAACGCGGATACAGATTATTCAGTGTATCTGTTATCTCTTTTAGCTCTTCGGCAGGCAGGCCTGTTTTTTTATGGGCCAGGTACGATTCGCAAATCATCCCAATGGCAATGGCCTCGCCATGTGATAAATGATCTTTATCATTGATCAGCGAATAGGTTTCAACAGCGTGACCAATGGTATGCCCAAAGTTTAGCGCTTTACGAATCCCTTTTTCATGCGGGTCCTCCACGGTGATCTTATTTTTTATGGCGACAGAACGGTGTACCAGTTCGGCAGATGGCTTGCCCAGGTTGCTGGCTTTTAGCTGGTGCCAGTAAGCCGCGTCCTGGATCAGTCCGTGTTTTAACATTTCGGCCAGGCCGGACAGGATTTGTTTTGGAGGCAGGGTATCTAAAAACCCCAATTCAATAAATACAGCTTTGGGTTGTGTAAAGGTACCTATGATGTTTTTAATGCTATCGATATCAATGCCGGTTTTACCGCCTACTGATGCATCAACCTGCGATAACAGGGTAGTAGGTACGTGCACAAAATCGATCCCGCGTTTAAATGTCGACGCGGCAAAACCGCCCAGATCGCTGATAACGCCGCCGCCAAGGTTAATGAGCAGGCTTTTACGGTCGGCACCAAAATCAATCAGCATTTTCCAGATGCCTATGCAAAAATCAATATCCTTACTTTCTTCGCCGGCGTTTATTTCAATGATATCAAAATTGTCCTGGTCTTCTATCTTGCTTTTTACAAGCGGCAGGCAATGCTCGGCGGTATTTTCGTCAGTTAAAATAAAAAACCGGGAATAGTGGCCTTGCTTTACAAAATTGGCCAGTTCATCAATACTATTTTCAAAAAAAATGGGGTAATTATCGCTCTGAATGGTGTTCATAATTTAAATAACCATGATTTTATTTCCTCTGAATTCAACCAGGTCGCCTCGTTTTACTTTAAGGCGTTTGCGGTAATCAACCTGTCCGTTATAGCTTACTTCGCCCTCACTTACAACTATTTGCGCTTCGCCTCCGGTTGGTACCAGGCCGGCTGCTTTTAGTAGTTGTATCATCGGGATAAAGTCGCCGTTTAACTTAAATTCAATCATGGTGGGCAAAAATAAACTATTCATGGAATAATGAGTTATCATTTTTATAATTTTGCGGATGCTTTCTAACGAAACTAATAATACTTCCAAACACGGTAAGCCCTCTTTTGAGAATACAGAAATAGCTTTTCGTCATTCATCTAATACAGATCTTAGCCGTGCTTATTGGTTATTCAGGATCATCAATGTTAATTTTTTGGTAAAGATAGGCCCCCCGGTAACCAACTTTGCCATTAAAATAGGCCTGCCGATTAAAGGCATCATTAAGGCGACTATTTTTAAACACTTTTGCGGCGGCGAAACCATTGCCGAGTGTGATAACACTATTAAAAATCTGTACAGCGGTGGGGTAGGTACTATTTTAGACTATTCGATAGAAGGCGAGGACGATGAAGTCGTTTTTGATAATACCAGGGACGAGATAATCCGCACGATAGTACGGGCCTCAAAAGATAAAGCGATACCGTTAACCGTATTTAAGATAACCGGAGTTGGCCGTTTTGCTTTGTTAGAGAAGCTGGACGCCCGCCTGCCACTTACGCCCGATGAAGAAAGCGAATGGCAAAGGGTGCAAAGCCGCGTATTGGCCATTTGCGATAAGGCCTACAAAAGTAACGTGCCCGTAATGATTGATGCCGAAGAAAGCTGGATACAGGAAACTATAGACCTGCTGGCTTTAACCATGATGACGCAGTTTAATACCAAACAGCCCATTGTTTACAACACCTACCAAATGTACCGCCATGATAAACTGGCATCGATATTAAACGACCACGAGATTGCCAAAGGCGAAGGGTTTATATTGGGCGCAAAAATTGTGCGCGGCGCTTACATGGAGAAGGAAAGAAAGCGTGCCCTGGAAATGGGTTACGATTCGCCAATACAGCCCGACAAAAAATCAACTGACCTGGATTATGATTCGGCATTGGATTATTGCACCAGTCACATTAATGAGATAGCTTTTATTGCCGGTACCCACAACGAAGAAAGCTGCCGCCTGCTGGCCGAACTTTTGGATACCAAGGGTATCGATCATAAACACCCGCATGTTTATTTCTCGCAGTTACTGGGCATGAGCGATAACCTGAGCTTCAACCTGGCCGATGCACAGTATAATGTAGCCAAATACGTACCCTATGGGCCAATCAAAGCAGTGCTGCCATACTTGTTTCGCCGTGCGCAGGAAAATACGGCCATAGCCGGCCAAATGAGCCGGGAATTGAGTTTGATAGTGAAAGAGCGGAAAAGAAGAGGCAAGAATTAAGAGTCAAGAATCAAGACAGAAAAATATGGGCCGCTAAAGTTTAGCGGCTTTATTATTGCAGCATTTTTGGGGAGCGCTGTTCGGTATTGCTTGGTTGTAACTATCGGGTGGGGCTAAGCAGTGGTTCCCAAATATTATGTTGAATTAGCGCTGATAAAAAGACATGATGTGCTGATAAACAAGTGAAAATTTTGCATATTTATATCAGGCATTATCATATGCCATCCTAAATTATGAAAAATGCATTTGTAACAGGTTTAATCCTGGGTATCCTTAGTGGTACCTGGTTGTTCATCATGCGGTCGTTTGGATATAACAGCACGGGTAACCACGTAAGTCCGGTTGAATATTTATCGTTGCTGATACCCTTTTGCGGTGTTTATTTTGGAGTGAAACGTTACCGGGACGATGATAATGAAGGCGAGATTGGCTTTTTTGACGCTCTGTTTCAAAGCTTTAGAATTTTGTTTATAGGCGGAGTGTTTGCCTGTTTGGCAGGTATCGTTTACATTAACTATTTTGATATGGCGAGCAACCTTTTCGCCTTTTCGGGCAGGCTATTCGGCGGGTTGGTTATTGGTATTTTAATTTGTTTGGGAGTATCTGCCGCATTAATGAATAAATCGAGCAAAGTAGATTAATATTATTTTACCGGTTAAACCTGAATATAGCGGCGTTCTCGTTTTTTTTATTCAAAATCAAATCATGGATAATCCCGGCGGCAATAACGCTAAAGGTTATGCCGTTGCCGCCAAAGCCCAAAGCAAAATAAGTATTGGGGTGTTCAGGAATAGTACCGATGTAAGGCAGACCGTCTTTGGTTGATGCAAAGGCTCCGGCCCATTTAAAATCCGGCACCAGCGGTATATGTGGCATCTTTTTTAGGAATGCGTGCCTAAGCATCTCTGTTTTTTTACTAATGACGGATGGAGGTATATGCGGATGATGAAAAGGGTCGTCGCGACCGCCAATCAGGATACGATTTTCGCTCACAACCCTGAAGTACATGTATGGCGTGGCTGTTTCCCAAATCAGGCTATTTTTGTACCAGAAAAACTCATCAGGTATCGGCTCAGAAACCATGGCATAGGTCGAATTAATTTCGGCTATCTTTTTGGGCACATAATTCAAACTTTCATACCCGCAAGCTATTACTAATTTTTTTGCCTTTATGGTTAGGTTGTTACCGGTATGCAACGTAACACCTTGTCGCGTATGTTCAATATGGTTAACCGGTGTATTGTTATAAACCTTATGCCCGGCTTCGCGGAAACTTTTGAGCAGGGCGTGGGTAAGCAGGTAAGCATCCACCTCACCACCATCTTTTGAATATATGGCCCCCGGGGCATCAAAGCCGAAGGTTTTAATGATTTCGGCCTTCTCCAGCCATTCTACTTTAAAACCGTGTTTTTTTCTTAAATCAAATTCTGTTTTTAAATCAGCCAGGTGAGTTTTAAAGCTGGCATACTGTAAACTTGGTTTCAGGTGAAAATCAAATGCAGGCTTAAATGATTTGCACAGGTTGCCAATATCATAAATAGCCTCACGGCACAGTTTATAGCTTTTTACGGCATCAACTTCGCCCATATAGTTCTTAAGTTGCGATAAGGGTGTATCTATCTCGTATTGCAAAAAAGCGGTGCTGGCAGCGGTGCTGCCCATTCCTGCATGGTTTTTATCAAATACCGCTACGCTTAGGCCCGAATTACGCAGCTGCCAGGCTGTTAAAGCCGCGCTGATACCTGCGCCCATAATGGCGACATCAATGTGGATATCGTTTTTTAATGAAGGGTAAGCTGTAACCAGGCCGTTCTTTATTAGCCAATAAGGGTATTGTTCATATAAGTTCATAGGTATTTACAAGAGTGTCGATATACAACGTAGCACACTATTGAATGTTTTTGATGTCATTTTAGCTGTGAAGAACGCGTGAAACTTATGGCAAAAAGAATATTCAGATACAAATCTGTGCTAATGAATAGATTATAAATTAACTTGAAATTTAATTAAAAAAAAGTTTTGCAACTTGATTAAAAATTCTACTTTTGCCAACCCAATCGGGAACGGGATGTAGCGTAGCCCGGTATCGCGCCACATTTGGGATGTGGAGGCCGCAGGTTCGAATCCTGCCATCCCGACAACAAGCGATACCAAGTATCAAAAACCTCTTCAAATTGTTTTGAAGAGGTTTTTATTTTATATTCAACCTTCTAAAAATTCGAATCCGGATTAAACCGGATCAAGCAGAAATCTTGTGGGGGAATAAAAAAAGTATTTGTTTTGCAATAGGAATTGGATAACAAATACGCATAACCATGTTGGCTGCCGCTTTCGATCATTTGCTGTTATTAGCTCTTAATAGAATGTTAAAAATAGAAAGCTGGATTTATAGGTAAGTCAAGCTTTAATATTTGAGTTTCCCTTTAAGATGACAGCAAGCAGGCCCGGTATTAACCTGTATGTCATCTTATGATTTGGGGGATTGGCAATTGTTTTATCATTGCAGATGATTTTTCAGGAAGTTTTGATTAATTGAATTATAATATTACCTTTGCAACCCCAACGGGAACGGGATGTAGCGTAGCCCGGTATCGCGCCACATTTGGGATGTGGAGGCCGCAGGTTCGAATCCTGCCATCCCGACAAAAGCGATACCAATCGAGTCGAAAACCCCTTAAATCGTATGATTTAAGGGGTTTTTCTTTTTATTTCAACCCAAGTTATACAAGTAAAATCAAAGAAAATGAGACCTATTCGGTTACCCATTTTAAATTCTTAGGTTTGGGTCACCAAAAGTGTTGTAATGTATTGATAGTCAATTAATTGATTAGTTTATTTTGATATATTTTGATACGGTTTGACACCTGTTTTTTTATTCAAATCGGTACCCTTTTTCAAGGGACATATCAAATCAGTCAAAACCATGCTTTTGTAAATTATTAATTGAAATAGCTATGAGTACCACAAACAACACCTTCGGCGTTGCTTTTTATCTAAAAAAGCAAAAGACCACCCAAGCGGGAAAATCACCGATTTATGCCCGCATTACTGTGAACGGCAAGCGTATAGAAATATCCGTTAAACGCTCCATTGAGGAAAATAACTGGAACGCCACTAAAGGAATGGCAAAGGGAAGCCGGGAAGAAACCGTTAAACTGAATAAATACCTTGACCAATTTAAGGCTGGAATTATTGATAGTTACCAACAGCTTTTATTGCAGAAGAAATTTATCACCACAGAACTCTTAAAAGAAAAAGTTACGGGACGCGATCAAGACGAGTTTACATTGTGTAAACTTATGGAGTATCATAATTCCGAGCAAGGTCAGCTATTGGAGCCAGGCACAATGAAAAACTATTATACCACCCAAAAGTATATTAAGGAATTTATCAAGGAGCGCTTTAAAACCAGCGATAAATACTTGTCAGAGTTAAGTTATAAATTTATTACCGATTTTGAGTACTACCTGCGCAACAGAACGCCGGAGAAAGGCCAAAAAGCCCTAAATAACAATGGCCTGATGAAACATATTGAAAGGTTTTGCAAGATAATTAATCTTGCTGTAAGGTTGGAATGGATAGACCGCAACCCCTTTCACGCTTACCAGTTGAAATTTGATAAGGTAGAACGGGAATACTTAACCAAAGACGAATTGGCAAGGATAGAAGCTAAGAAATTCAATATTGTGCGGTTACAGGTGGTTCAAGACCTTTTTATTTTCAGTTGCTATACAGGGCTGGCCTATATAGATGTGTTTAATTTAACACCTGCCAACCTGATAGAAAAATCAGAGAATAATATTTGGATTGCTACAAACAGGCAAAAAACCAATGAACCTGTAAGAGTACCCTTATTGCCTAAAGCTTTAGCCATTGTCGAAAAATACAAAGGTCATCCGCAAGCATTGGCCGAGGGTAAGGTACTACCAACGCTAAGTAATCAGAAGCTAAACAGCTATTTAAAGGAAATTGCTGATACGTGTGATATTACCAAACCTCTTACCTTTCATATCGCCCGGCATACATTCGCTACTACGGTAACCTTAACCAACGGAGTGCCTATTGAAACAGTAAGTAAATTATTGGGCCACAGCAAACTGACCACTACACAGATATATGCTAAGGTAATAGAAAGTAAAATAAACGATGATATGGCCATTTTGTGTGCTAAGTTGCAGGCTTAAAAGGAACATCGGTTGCCTAAAAAGTCCTGTTTTTGAAAAACACAGGGCTTTTTTAGTTTCATTTGGCAAGGTCGACAACAAATAAAGTTCATGACTGAAATTAAGATAAGCTTCTCAAATCTCACTATAATATTGTTTATTAGTGTTTTATAACCAACTTGATCGAAATCTAACCTTTACTATGTCTATGAACCTTACAAGACCGGAGCTTTACAGCCTTTATGAATTACTGACCAACCGTTTATTTGAAATACCAGACTATCAAAGAACATATAGTTGGGGTAAAAAGCAACGTGTTGATCTTTTTTCTGACATCTTAAAAATTAAGGAAAAGGATAGAGAACACTTTATGGCTACAATTGTCTGCCTAAATAAGTCAAAAAAACAAATTGGGGGTAGTCGTTTCGATAAACTTGATCTTGTTGATGGGCAGCAAAGGCTAACTACATTGATAATTCTTTTGAAGTCTGTGTGCCTAAGTTTGCAAAATGGTACTGAAAACGAAAAGATTATAGCCGACGATCTACAGAACTTATTGGTAAAGCAAAGAGATGAGACCGTTATTCTATTGCAAACTAACCATGACACATCGAGTATTTTTTCTAATTATTTAAGAACCGGAATCAAGCCAAACGAGCTTGATTTAGCTATATCTGCCGATAAAAATTTGAAAGACGCTTTTACGGAATGTGAAAAATTTGTGGTCAGTTACGGACAGAAATTTGGTTTAGCTAATCTTTATCAAACATTGATGGACAAGCTTAAATTCATCCTGCACACGGTAGAAGACGAAGGTGTAGTCTATACTGTTTTTGAAGTACTTAATAGCAGAGGCTTAGATGTGGATTGGCTTGACAAGTGTAAAAGCTTGTTACTCGGGATAGTATTTGAAAACACAATAGATAAAGATCAGATTGAAAGTACTATGTCAGAGCTTCATACCATATGGAGCAATATATATAGGACAATTGGTTTAAACGAAATTCCTGGCGATGAAATTATTAGATTTTCTGCAAGCCTTCTTACAACCGTACATTTGTCAAAAACCTATTCGGCTCAGGAAGCCTTGGACTTCTTTAAAGATTATTGTAACTCGAATATTAGAAGGGTAATAGAATGCTCTAATTGGTTACTCAAAGTAGCAAAGGAATTACTTAAACTTAGCAGAAACCTCTTTTTAAATCCTGTCACAAAAGTTCAGCATGCACGGCTATTGAAAGTTTCCATCGAGTTAAGGGATGATTTACTTGTAAGTGAGCAAGATGAGTTAATTGCGTTATGGGAGAAGGTTACCTTTAGGATTTTCGGTATAGCCGGAAAGGATACAAGAACAAAGATCGGCGACTATGTTAGGCTATCTCAAAGTATCGTCAGAAAGAAGCAGTTTATAAATAACCGACTTATTGCATTTCCCAAAAACGAAATTTCATTGACATTGACCAATTTAGGTGCGGATTTTAAGATACTGGACGTCATTAAAGAAATTCAGGACAAAGATCTGTACTCGGTAAACGATTGGAAAGAGGAACTTCGGTACTTCTTTTATAAATATGAAAGGTATTTAAACGCCAAAAAAGGTTATTCGTTTCCCGATGTTATATGGTATGAAATTTGGAAAGCTGATTTAAATAAAACTATAGAGCATATTTATCCTCAAACCCCTGGCAGTAGATGGAGTTTTACTCTATCTACTAAAGATATTAATCGTTTAGGTAATATAACCATGTTAACAGCCGACCTAAATAACGAAGCAAGAAATCTTGCTTTTAATAATAAAAAGGACGTTTATAACAAGGAGAATAGGCTTTTAGGATTAATGGAAATATATAATAATGACGTGTGGAATTTGGAAGCAATAGAGAAACGTGAACAAGAACTTATCAACTGGGCAATTGCGACATGGGACTAATTTTTGATAAGGGCTTTTGCATCATGAATGAAAGAATGTTACTTGGATTTCAAGCAGTTTATATAAAATTAGTATCTACCTTTGATGCTGGTCCGAAGCAAAGTGCTTCGGGCTTCGATAATACATTAAACTTGTTACGTGCCCAAAATTTCTAAAATGGTATCGATATTCTTAGTCAGCGCTGGTATTGCTGTATTGTCAATTTTAAGCGCGTATTTACAATTCAAAAAAGATAAGGATAATGACATTGAAAAAATAGAAGCTGCGAGGCAGCTTAACGAGGCCTATGTAAAACTGCAAGAGAAATCAGATCAGTTACAACATAAATCTGATCAGATAATTAGTACGACTAACAATATTGTACGCCTTCAAAGTGAACTAATTGTTGCAAACAAAAAAGTTGAAACCTTGCAACAAGAAGTCCAAAATCAGTTGACCGGGGGGGATATAAGTTTGGAAGTCTCTCCAAGCGTATACGGGGAAAGAGATCCTGATAGAATCGGATTCGGGTTGGACAACTTTGGAAAATATCCAGTGACAGATATATCGATTACTGTTCAAGATCAAAGTTATGTGGGTACCTTAAAAGACCTAAGCCCAGAAGAACGTCAAAATGCGTTTCGTGCTTCAATGCTCAGTGTACCTGTTATCAATTCTTTACCAAACGGTAAGAGTATAACAGAATTTTTTTCTGCCAAAATCCCAAAAAAAGAAAAACAAGTAGCTTATACAGTCTATGTTAATTGGCGAAATGGGGGTTATTCTTGTAATGTTAATTTTGAAAGAAATGAAAAAGGGCTGCTCAGCGTAGTTTCTGTAAAGAAACGTTAATTACGGTTTCATAGATTAAACTATCTCTTTAGTTTTAAGAATAAGTTGTATAATATTATGGGTTATATCATTATTGGTTTTTTATTGTCGGTTTCAGCCGGATTGGTGGCGTTTATCGATAAGAAAAAAGCAAATGCAGAAGGACAAAAAAGTAACAAATACAACATTTTAGCATTCATCGTATTGCTAATTGGTGCTTGTCTATCTCTTTGGTCGGGCTACAATTCACAAATATCCAGCAATAAAGCCGAACATAAAGCCGATTCTATTAGTAAAGCTATCATAGCAAAACAAACAACTATAGATTCAATTAATCGGTTGTTATATATTAAGCAGGATGATGTAATTAAATTGCAGAAGGTTCAAATTGACACCGCCAGTCGAATACTATCTACCAGTTTAAAAACCAATTTATTGCAACAACAAATTGGTCAGTTACAAAACAAATTAAAAAATGAAATTACAGGTGGGGATAGTAAGCCTGTTTTGCTATTAACGATAAGCAAACTCATAACCGACAATGCCTCCCAAAAAAAATATTTCATCATTTTTTTTGATATTTTAAATCATGGTAATTATGCGATTCAGAATGTAAAGGCATCTGTTAATGACATGTACGGAATGGACATGCTTAAATACGGCGTTAAAATTAAGCGAGATGGCCTTGTCTATAGAGAATTAAGACCCGATGTAAATGATCTTAATAATTATAATCCGGTAAATCATATCGACGAAATAGGGTCGATTTCAAAAGGAAGCAAATTTCTACTTTATACGACAACCTATTGCCCTGAGTTATCAAAAGCAGAACCGGGTTTTTCAGTTGAAATAAATTGGTTTAATGGCCATTTTACTTACTTTATAAATATGAAAACTGTAGGCGAAACACTAAATCTTAGTTCGGTAGAACTCGTGTATAATGGAACAAAAATTAGATATAATGATTACTTCAACTTTTTAAAGTATAAATAGTACAACTATCTTCGATATTATAGATGATAAATCTTAAATTGGTGCTGATGAGCCGTTATACGACACTTTGCCACTATGGCAACACCAATGGCGTGCCTATAGAAACTGTAAGTAAATTGTTGGGACATAGCAAACTGACCGCACCGCAAATTTATACTAAGGTGGTAGAGAGCAAATTAACAGACGATATGGCGCAGCATAGTAAGCGGCTGCAAGCCTAACCAGAAAATGCCATGACAAAGCCCTGCACCTAAAAGTGCAGGGTTTTGTTTTTAATAACTGTTTCGGTAGCTTTATCTATAAAATCGTTCACTATGAAAAAGCACCTTGTAAACTTGTTATTCGAGCAATATAAATTAACCTCGTTCGTAGGCAAACTAAGCGATCTCGGCGTTGAAATAGACAATCTGCGCATCAATAATCACGAAATAGTTTTAGATATTATAGGCTTTCCAAAAGATGACCAGGAAGAACAATTAAATAGACTGGAAGCGATTAAAGCCCTCACGAGCTACGATGTTAAGAATCCACTCGATGGCTTTTTCAGCAGGGAAGACCTATACGACCGCTATTTAACTATGCTTGTTAATTTAGGTACGGATGAAAGTATTGTATTAACCCATAACGGCTTAATCCTAAAAAAACAGGAAGATGAAAATGCTGTTAAACAGGAATTAGCTAAGTATTTAGACTGGCTTTACCAGCAATACGCAGGAAGCAGAAGCCTTGTTTAAGGCCAGTTGATTATTCACTCGATTATTATTAATCTACCAAAGCGCTATGAGACCACAGTATTTTAAGCATAGAGCTTTATTCGACTTTGATCAGCAAACTAATGATGTAGGTTTCCCTTTACCATGGACGAAAGGCAATGAAGACAATCACTTCCTTTTCCGTCTGTATAAGAAGAATAAAGAGCAATACGAACCTTTCTATCAATACCATCTTAACTTCTTTCTGGGCCGTTATTCAGATGCAAACGAACAGGAGTTTTTTGTTCACATCAAGCAAATTATCACTGATGCAATCAGCGAGCTTATTAATAAAGACCGTTATACCTCAAAGCACGCCCAGGAACGCCGAAACCGTTTGCAATTGCAGGAGTTTTTGGAATACCTGAACACGCTTGACCAGTGGTTTATACAGTCAACCGACCAGGAGACGATTAAACGCCAGTTGGAAGAGATCGCCAAACTTATCAGTGAGAATAAGAAGCTGAAAGAGGAAAATAAAAAATTACGCGAATTAGAGACCAAAGACTATATCGACATTCGCGAAGGGAGGCACAAAACGTTATATCACCTTATGTTTCAGATCAGGGAGCTAAAACTGGACGATAATAAAGAACTGGCAAATGCTACCACGCTGAATATTTGGAGTAAAATGATTGCTAAGTACTTTAGAGCCGGAGGTAAAGAAATCAGCATGGAGAGCGTTAAGCGTTATTTCCCGCCGGAGAATAACGCCGATCTTACCAAGTACAAGGACATACCTCAAAAAGACAAGCTCTTTACCATCGTCCCGGCGAAAAAAAGAAGTTTGTAAAAAGACTACTTTACAAACTGTATAATAATCCTCACCATTTAACAACTAATTGTATTATAATCCATTAGTTGTTAATTAATCTTTCCAATAACCACTCCATTTTGACCTCCAAATTTTTGGAGGTCAGCCTTGCGCTGCTTTTCTGCTTTCATTTGCGGCATGGAAATAATCAATTACGATGCCCTAAGTCATTGCATCAGGGATGCAGTCAGGGCAGAATTACAGGAACATTTTAAGAAAGGCGACAGCCCGCCCGCACAGGTCAATGAACGGCTATTATCCAAAAAAGAACTGTCTGAAGAATTAGGAGTGTCATTAGTGACAGTAACGGACTGGATGAAAAAGGGATTACCCTTTTTGCGCCTGCACAAACGGGTCTATTTTAAAATGAGCGAGGTACTCGCAATTATGCAACAAAAAATTAAAAGTTAACAAGGAGGGAAAGATGAACATCGAATTTATCACCAAAGATGATTTACGGAGGATTGAGAATTTATTAGGCGAGATCAAGGGGCTTATAAAACCCGGTCAGGGACAAAGTAAACAATGGCTGAAAAGCTATGAGGTCAGGAAGCTATTAAACATTTCGCCCGGCACCTTACAGAATTTACGGGTCAACGGAACACTCCGTTATACCAAGATCGGCGGCCTGCTTTACTACAAGTTAGAGGATATAGAAAAGCTATTGGAGGGCAACGCCAGGTGAGGAAAAAAAGCAGCTCCGATGCGAAGCATCGGAAAAAGCAACGGGCGAAAACCAAAGCAAAGCTTTGGTAAAGGCGGCACTGCATACCGCTTGCGGTATAGCTGTATAGTTGTCTATACCGGCCGGAGGCCGTTAACAAAAGGCATTTGCCGATAAGAAGCAAGTTTGTGTTTTTGGTACCCAAAAACTCCGTTGCAGCCTACGGCTGAACGGCAAACTTGCTTTTTGCTCCCGATGGTCGCAAAAAGGAAAATTAAAAAAGTGATGGATTAAGACAGTGTAAGGCGTATGGAAACTAACGAAAAATTATCGGTTAAAACCGATAAACCAAAACATAAAGGTGGCAGGCCAAAAGTCAGGGTTAGGCGCGAAACCCATGTTAAAGTCAGGCTAACCGCTACCGAGCGTTTTATGATTTCTGCTAAGGCTAAAGATGCGGGTATGCGATTAAGCGACTGGATAAGAGCAGCGGCGAAAGCAGCCAAAGTAGTAGCACGTTTAAAGCCGGAGGATTTACAGATCATGCGGATGCTCGCAGGGTTGGCGAATAACCTGAACCAGCTAACAAAGTTGGCTCACCGGGATGGCATTTTAACGATTGCCATTAAATGCGGAAACCTGCTTGTAGAAATAGACCAGGCATTAAAATATTTTAACAGCGATGATCGGCAAGATACCTAAACCCGGCAAAAGCTTTGGTGGCTGTATTGAGTATAACGTCCTCAAAAAAGAGGCGACCATACTTTATGCGGATGGCGTGCGCATAGACAAGACAGCGCACATCATTGCCGACTTTAATATGCAGCGCAAAATGAACCCCGGCTTAGGTCAGGCAGTAGGCCATATTTCGTTAAGCTGGAGCCCGGAGGATAAGGAAAGGCTAAATGATGAAAAAATGGTCAGCATTGCCAAAGAGTACCTCCAACGAATGAAAATACAGGACACGCAGTTACTGATCGTTAAGCACAAAGACCGGGCGCACCCGCATATTCATATTGTTTATAACCGGGTTAATAACGAGGGTAAAACAATTCCTGATAGTTTCCAGCACCTGAAAAACATTAAGATCAGTAAAGAGCTAACCTTAAAGCATGGCATGCATATCGGGCAGGATAAGGAAAAGGTTAACCGACCGCAATTAAAAGGTATTGATAAGCTGAAATATGAATTATACGACACCATTAAAGCGGTAAGCCAAAAGGTTACCAGTATGGCAGAACTTAAACAGGAACTGCTAAAGCAGGGCATTGGGATGCAGTTCAAATACAAAAGCGGCACGTTGGAGAAACAGGGCATTAGTTTCAGTAAAGGCGACTATAAGTTTAAAGGGTCAGAGATTGACCGTAGTTTAAGCTATGGCAGGTTGAGCAAGCAGATCGAGCAACAGGCACAGCAAAAGCAAGCCGAAGAGCAACGCCCGACCTTAGCGCAACAGCTAAGGGAAGTCATAGACAGGGGGCCAGTTAAAGATCAATCCGGCCACCATTCGGTAATTGACTTGTTTGGCCGTATTCCAATCATTACACCTGAACCGGAACCTGATCCGTACCGCAGGAAAAAAAGAAAAGGTCAGGGTAATGATCAAGACCAAAGCCAGGGCATTAGCAGATAGTAAATAACAAAATTAATGAACAACAAAATTATTAAGACATGGAAACAGACGAAGAAAATAACATGCAGCAGGAGATCATAGATAGTATAGCTAAAAAGGTTACAGAGCTTGAAAAAAGACAGTCCAAAATTGAGGAACTTAATTTAAGCGCCCTGCCATCAAAAGTTAAGGAACTGGAAAGTAAGGTGACAGAAACAGCCGAAATGCAAACGCTGGAAAACACCAAGCAGTTAGAGCATTTTGATAAACAACTGAATGGCTTTGATGAAAAAATTAATGCCATACCTAAAGAAATACCTGTTAAGTATAATGTTCAGTTTGATACAAAATCAAAGTTTGTCATCAGGACAATTTTAGGGTTAGGGCTTGCGGTTGCCATTATACTTGCCGTCTCAATAAGCTTGTGGATTGAAAATAGCCGTAGGGCTGATGAAACAAACAAATTCCTAATCCTACGGGGTTTTTATCCCAATGTGGCAAAATATATTGATACCGCTTATATCAGCAACGCCGACTTCCTGATTAAAAAGGCAAAGGCTAACATTGATGAACAGCAAACCATGTCAGAAGCGGCATTTGAAGCGAAACAGGCCGCTGAACAAAGTAAATTGGCTAATGATAAGCTTAAAAAATTAAAGAGCAAAGAAACAGTTGCAAAGAAACGAGCCAGGTAATTATTACTTTTGGAATTGTTTAAATCCTGAACACGATACCATGAATTTAGAACGCTATCCATATATTAACAGTAATGACTTTCAAGACTATGAATTTTATAGTGACGGGCCAAAAGGACGGATTAAAAAAATTGTCATGTTTACAAAAATCCCTAATTCGGAACCGCCAATCTATAATTTAGGGTTTGGCGACCAAGACCCACATTCAGGGGAAACAGATGATGTTGTGGTTAGTAATAACGACGACAGGGACATAGTTCTCGCTACGGTGGCAAACACCATTGTTGAGTTTTGCAACCACTATGGTAACCATTATATTTTTGCAAAGGGTAGCACGACCGCACGTACCAGACTTTATCAAATGGGGATAGCTGGTTTGTGGGAGGAAATTAGCAAGGATTTTGATGTGTATGGATTAAAAGATGATGTTTGGCATGTGTTTAAGCCCAACACTTTCAATTACGACGCGTTTTTGGTAAAACAGAAGTAATTAATTATATTTGAATATTACGATATGAAAGGAGTAAGTATGCCTACAGTAGAGAAAAAAATGAAAACGATAAAAGGTTTTGGTCCGGGGACTGTTAGCGATTATGTTAAAAGTCACGCCAATGAGCAGTTTTTTATCAAAAAATTAGAAGAAGCCACACAAACCCTTCAAAGGGTGGGCTTGCCTGGTCAAAAAAAGAAATAATACATTTAAATTATAACATAAGTGAAAGGCCAGATATTTAGTCTGGCCTTTTTTCATTATTTGACTTTAAAAGTTTTAGGTTCCAATTACTCATTTCTCCGCTCTTGTTTTCACCTATATAAATTAAACCCTTATGAAATACGATTTGTGGAATTTCAATAAGGAATGAGATGCTTTTATCATCAATAGTTATTATCCTATTTTTATTAAGGTTACTTAACGATTGTTGCAAAAATGCTTCATCGTTATTAAAAATTGTCAGCAATTTATCATCGACCATTACGGGGTGATCTATCAATAAACTCAACATAGTACATTCGTTATCATTAATTTCCACAGGTGCCCAGGCGGTTGTGAATACGGGGTTGTCTTTTAGCTGATTTTGAGAAAGTTCATTATATAAATAATACCACTTCCATGAATCACCCGATAATCTCTCGTCTTTCGCAAGCACTAATGGATGCAATGCTTCATAGTCAAAATCATCACCAAACACCTTAGATGACAAGCGAAACATGTATGAAATTTTTGTCCATATAAATTCAAGTAGAAAATACATAGGTCGTTCATTTGAGGAGGCTAAAAGAAGCCAGTAAAATTCATTATCTAAAAATGCCCTACCAAAGGGCATTCCAGAACATTTTACAATTGATTGATTGCCGCAAATAATCAGATCCGCAAACCTCACTGGGTTTAGCCCTGCCGTAGGGTTTTTCCCTAATTGCTTGCTTACGGCGGTCATAATCCCTTTTCTAAAGGAGAACTCACTTTGATAGCCATAATAGCCAATCATAATTCTTAAAGGGTAGTATGCCTGCATTTTTAACATGTGGTAAACGATTAATTCACTATCGTTTAATTCGCCTAAATTATTGGGGTAAGGTAATGACTTACCTACCAATTGCTTGAAAGCGTGTTCGTGCAGCCTATCCAAATATAAATCAGTTTCTGTCAGCGTATTTATCTTTATACTTGAGAGTAGATTTTCATGCGCTTCAATATACGTCGTGCTGTTTAACGTTTTTTTGACTTGTATTACAGCGACTACGGATTTAAAATGATATTTAAATTGATTGGTGAAATTTATTTGAACACCATCACCAATGACAATCATACAATCCATTTCTGGGCTTACTTCGCCTAAGTCATTGAATATAAAAGAGTTGTTAACTATTCTTAAATTCAACCCATCAAAAATTGATTTATTCAGTATTGATGATGTCAAGCCCTCGAAAATATTTCCTATAGTCGGATTATGGGTTACATCCTTATCATCTATTTCAATTTTGTCAAGGCTTTTTCTCTTAAACTCATCCAAAAAATCGGCAATAGTTTTAATCATTCTTTAAAGTTATTTTGATCTGATTAATCTGTAAAACCGGATTTATCAGCACTTCAGTTTAGATTTATTATTCTTTAAATTTAATAAAACTATTGTCTTTGATAAGACGATTTGGAATCAATAAAACTAAGCAGTAAAAAGTAATTCTAAATGAAGTATTTTTGGATACCAACCAATATCCAATGTTCAAAATCTCCACCTTTCTAATTAGTCGTATGAAATATGTTTTAATTCTAATATTGTTAATTACGAGTGCAGCGTCTAAAGCACAAAAAATATATGTATGGTGCCCGGAAAACTATCAAATTAAGCCGAGGGCTGGATTAAAGGAAAAGGACACTATAAATGTTGTTTTTTTTGATGGTCGTTCAATCCCGCCTAAAAACAAAATTGAATGTACATCTGATCAATTTGTTCAAACTCTATTTTCACAGTTAAAGTTAGCATACCCATCCGTTATATTTGCGTTGAAGCCGGAATCGGATTACTATAAAAAAGCTACTGAAAAGTCGATATTGATAAAGATTGGCGTATCTGCCTACCATGCGGGTTTTGGAACTGATATTTCAAGTGGTATAGGAATGGTAGGTGGTCATTTTTCTGCAATGGTCTTTCCAAAGGGAGAATGGAACGCTATCACCGCTTACTATATCCAAGTTTCCATTGGAGACAAAACATCCACAAAGGAAATTTCCAACATATCGAGTAAATCTAATATGTGGGGATATAAGAGTGCTAAAAATGCCCTGACTGAAACCTATAACAAATCCAATCAGGAACTTCTGTTTTTCCTTGATGAGCAATTGTCAAATTGATGAATCGTAAAAACAGTAGGCTTAGGTTTAACTTAATACAATTACTTGCCTTTTAAAAGATCGTTTTTCTCGCGTTCACTCGCCAATAGCTGCTCATAAAGTTTTTTGTTTTCCTCATAAACTTCGACTAATTTATCTATAGGATTGAATGTACAATAGTTTGCATGAAAAGTGCCGTTACTATTACTAAAACTATTGTCGTTAAAAGTGTTAAAATAAGTTACCGCTGCTTGTTCATCGAAATTTTTAATGGCTTCTTCCGGTACCTTTAAAGCCTTAGCAACCAGACTAAGTATTTCGGATTCTATCGTTTCTTTAGCTTCCAAAAGCGATACACGTTTCTGATTCCATTCCTCACCAAGCTCTAAAGCGAGTGCTTCTTGCTTTAAACCTAACATTTCGCGAAAGCGTTTCACGTTACGTCCATGATGTATGCGATTTGGTTTTTCAGTTGTAGTATCCATATTGATGTCGGTTTAAGCAAAGGTAACAAATTCCTTTTACGCTAATCAACGCCTTTTTTGCTTAATAATCAAGGATAATTTATGCTCGCCCAGTTCTTCGATAGAACGTCTTATGGATTGTATAGAAATCACCTTATTATTTTCTTTGATCATAAGCAAAGCAGTGATATGAAAGTAATTATCAACACCATCAATTTTTACAACAACGTCATTATAAATCACGTCCACGGTAATAAAATAATTATCAATAGCGATCAAACCTCGAACAATGAATCTTGTGATGGCGATTTAGAGGACTTGACACCCAATATAATTATCAATGAACATCCTTTGGTTGCGCAATTAAAGGCACGTGTATTACAAAGTGAGCAAGAGAATAGAGAACTGTTAGACCAACTCAACAGTGAAAAAGCTACACAAGGATAACTACCGATTAAAAAACTTAATGCTAAACGACTATGGTAGCTAAACAGACAAAACATGATACAGATATTCCTTCTGATACCTTTTACTATGTAATTCCATTAGAGAATGATGATCTGATTTTAACTAAGGAGGTGTTATACAAGCATTATAAGTCCTTAAACGTCAACCATCGATCTTTACGGGTAACAGTACCTACAGTGTATTATGATAAGGATACTTTCGTCCTTTCGGTAGAAGATGAAAAGGCCAAACCCCACAATGTATTTGTACAAATTAAGCGACATGAGATACAGGTAGCGTGCGATTGTGGAATGCCTGATAATACGCTTTGTCAGCATGCCTACGGAGGCATGTTTGACTTGATGCATCATAAAGACATGGAACTGGAAGATTATTATTGGCCGGGATTAGAGCAGAAACATAATAAAGAACTAAAATATCTATATGTAGATGCCGAAGGTCACCATGTAAATATTTACCCCAGACCAGCGTATGGCAATATTTTTAAAGCAGAATGGGGCTTTTCGCTGGATCATTATCACCAGTTTGATATCGGCATGTTGAATGAAACAAATAAAGATACCACAAACAAACTGGTAGTGGGCTACAACGTCATCTACACCGAATTAGGCTTGTGGTTTTCTCAACTACCGATGTTGATGCCATTCTTCGGAAAAACCGCCAAACACAGTAATCAAATAGTTGCTTATGGTCATTATTTGCGAAAGGACAAAGCAATAACCGAGGATGTTGTTTTAACTGAAAATCAAAATGCCCTAAATGAAATAAGCCACAAAATGTTTACGCAGGTCAAGTCTGTTGGGCGGCAAGACAATAAAGCGAACATTCAAAAATGGTTGGATGCTGTACCTATCCTGATTAAATTGTGGCAAAAAGCAATACCAATGCTTTTTTATGAACCCCACGTATATAGCAGTCAAGGCGAGGGACATTTAACCTGGAACAATAAGCCTGTCAAGTCTAATATGTCGAACTGGCGGATTTCAAGCGAACAGTTTGTAATTACGTTTAATTTGAAAGGTCATAAAGACCATTTTATTTTAGAGCCGGTCATTAAATCGCCTGCGAAACATATCGCACATTGCAGAAAGGTGCCCCTTTTTCTTATAGATGCTGAAGATCATACCTTTTACCTTGTTCATTCCGCGCAGGATGAAGCTTTATTAAACTGGCTAAGAATATCAGGCAATAAACTCACTGTTTTAAAGGAACATTTTATAGACTTCCATAATCGGTTCCTTCGTCAGCTAAGCGAATGTTATGCTGTAATCTACCAACCTTTTAATTCAACAAAGAAAGTCGCTTATAGCTTATACGAAGTTATTGCACCAAATACCTAACCCAATGGAGAATAATACAACGGAATTGCCTTTAAAGGAAACATATCACAGGAAAATATCGCCTGTCGATTTATGTGTGATTTATAGTATGATAATTAAGCGGATAGCAAAAGGTTATAGCGCATCAGAGGTATCATTTCTTATGGGATATGAGAATGGTGCTATCGAGAAATTAGAGCAGCTTAATTTTAAAGAACTGACTATAGGTGAATTACACAATTATACCAATGTACTTGGCGACGATGCGTTTAGAGGGATTATTATGAGTGATATGGACGAGAAACAAGATATTGATTATCACATCGTAAAAACCACGGAAAGAGCAATTATACATCATGAAGTATTTACAATCTTACCCGATAACAGTTCCCGCCAAATATTCAATCTGTTTGAAGTAAATCCTGAATATGAAAAACTCAAATATTCGACCTCTTACGAAACGGGAATCAAGGACACGAAGGAAATACTAAACTCGCTTTTAGAGGGCGCTTTGTTTCAATCGCCCGAAAGGCCTTTTGATATTTACGAACGGTGCCGGAGAATTTCCACAAGTATAAGGCCTTACTATGTTCAGGTTGTATTAAATGATATGGCTCAAAGTAAAGATTATCCAAAGTTTAAACGCACCAAAACGAAGAAATACGGCTATCTGTATGAAAAAGCGTTTTAGTTGCCCATAATATTCATTACCATGGAAATAGCAGATTTAAAAACAATTGGTGAGTTAATAGCTGATAAAATTTCGGTTGAAAAAATATATTGCCTTAATCACGCAGACAATTACACATATCACCTCATTATTATAATTCCCGCCAGTTGCGGGACTAAATTCACTGAACTGGAACCGTTTGTGAGAATGGTAACCAACGCAAATAAAGACATCACTTATACGTTTTACCAAACAGGTGAAATCAGGGCTGCCTTAAAAAAGGGAAATCTTCTTTTTCATTTAGCCTGTATCGAGGCCAATCTGCTTTACAACAAAAAAGACAGTCCCGATTTACCACAAAGCAAAGCTGAAAATCTATCGGAATGGAAAAGAGAAGCCAACGCACAGTTTGAAGACGGAGCAGCAAAGGCAACGGCTTTCTTGGATGGGGCGAATTTCTATAGCGAGAAAAATGATATAGGTTTAACCGTGTTTATGCTTCACCAGTTCATTGAATTAATGTTTAGGACGCTGGAATTGGCTTTACTGGCAAAAGAGAAAAAAACGCATAGTATTACGCTACATCAGGCACTTGTTACTCCATTACTCCCGCAACTTGGTGTATTATTCCCCGCCGACACATCGGAAGAAAAGGAAATCCTGAAAACGCTTAATAACGCTTATTCTGCTGTTAGATATGAGCAGAATCATCAGGTAAATGAAACGTTTATACCAACCTTGTTTCACCGGGCTTATCTTTTACAAAAGCGGGCAGCAACCATTATCAGCGAATTAAACACCTTGCTTGATATAAAAATTAAAGATGCCGAAATTCTTGAAAAGGAAACAGTGAACAATCAGCCAAGCTTGGGAACACAAGTTACAGAAAGTTCATTGTCGCATACTATTGAACCAATGAATTTAAAAAACGATACAGACAAGCCGAAGGAAAGCGATATTAAACCGGAATTGCAAAAGGTAGTAGCAATAATTGTCGAACACCTTAACCCTGATCAGATATATGTCTTTGGCCGGGTGAAAGTGCAATCGAGTAACGCTCATTTATTCAATGTTAAGGAACATATTGAAAGTACGGAATTGCGTTATGATCTCCTTGTTATTAGCCCCTTAGTAAACCCTTATGGTAACAATGTTCAAAATATAGTTAGTGGGTTTGATGGTGTTACCATCAATCTGTTTGTGCATAACAAGGAAGAAATTTTAAAGAAATTAGAGAACCGTAACAGGTTTTTCAATACGGTAATCAAATATGGAAACTTAGTTTATTTAAAATCCAGTCTTTTTGACAAAGCAAACATCCCCAAGGTAACTAAGGATGATAACCGTAACTACACCGTAGCCTATTGCGCAAGGAGAATGTTTCGGGCAGCCGCAATTTTAAAGGCCGTTGAACTAATAAAAGACGATGTATTTGAAGTAACAGTGTCTTTGTTGTCGCAAAGCTTAGAGCAAGCTTGTTTAGGGCTTATTTACAGTTTTTTAGGTTATTCTCCTAATCTACATAGCTTATCACACTTGCTAAGCATTTGTAATATGTTTTGGCCTGAAAATGAAGAGTTTTTTCCTATACAGACACAGTATGATAAAAAGTTACTGGCCATACTATCACATAGCCATTCAGAACTTCGTTACGGTTCTGGAAAATCAATCGACCCCGACGATCTAAACAAAGTTTATTCGGGGGTTGAAACTTTCGTATTAAGTGCAGAAAAGCTTTATCTAACTACACTTTCGGAAGTGGAGATCGAAGACTACGAGGTAGTAAAATAAATATTGACGTTAAGACGGTTTGCGAAACAGGCAAGTAAAGACTAATCGAATACTTTAAATGCATTCTCATTCACCAGTACAGCAAAGATAGCCCACGCCGGGATAAAACGTCAAGGCTATACAAGCGGGCGGGAGTTGTTCGCTTTCAGCGGCACCGCCCGGCCTTGACATTTTACCCGTCTACGCGCTGTTTGTTGCTCAACAGTTGAATAAGGGATGCTGGGTTCAGTCGGTCAAAGACTTGTCGCTTTAAGCGGAAAGCGATTTTGTTCTTTCCTATTACATTAAATTGAAATCATCTTAAAATAGCAGTGGATAAGAATAAATTTACCATTATTCTTATCTAATTAATTATGGCAGACAGATCTTGAGGCCTTTATCATCTGTAGCTTAGGATTTAAAGAAATTGACAGAATTTAAAGAATAAATACAGATATTTTTGGATATTTACATCGGGAAAACTAAAGATTTTTATTGATTTCCAAGGTAAAGACCCTGTTTATAGGTGGGTGTATATTATGGAGATGTTGACCACCCTATTTCGGGCCAAATTGACCCAGGGGTTAGCTGACTTTTGGGTTGCAGCAAATGCTATAAAAGCACGTACAAAAATAGTTATTTAAAAGGTAATTTCAT
>Ga0307515_10002476_pt1 | contig 40154 bp, 34 predicted proteins | sample 17_EM_MG_FD_194513 | JGI IMG/M metagenome (GOLD analysis project Ga0307515, IMG submission 194513) | Populus trichocarpa ectomycorrhiza microbial communities from riparian zone in the Pacific Northwest, United States - 17_EM | ecosystem: Host-associated > Plants > Roots > Unclassified | place... | reverse complement strand
CTGCGCGCGCTGATTCACGACGCTCCTGTGGGCGCAGCGATCCTCGTCCGCGACGTTCACGAGCTCGTTACAGCACGAACACTAACCCAGAGCCACCTGGTATTACTCGAACGTTCTGCCGCGTCCGACGCCAACATCGCTCGGCTGCGCGCCGAGCCGCGCAAGACCACTATTCTTCACAACGCACCTGCATCGATCGCCGAGGCCGAGACCATCCACACGTCCCGCAAGGGCCACATCACCGGCGCTCACGTGGCCGAGATCCGGGCCGGCCTCGCGCCAATGGCATCCATCGCCGTCGATGCTAGGACGCTCTCCGGCACCAGCATTCGCGCCAAGATCCTCGAACGCGCCCGCCACGCGGATCCCGACGAGCTGATCGTCGTCGTTGCGCACCAAGAGGACGGTGCCTTGCGATTCTCCGATGCAAGCCATGTGCTGCCGGAGGAGCTCGAGCGAGACGGCGGCCCGATGGTCTGGGTCATCGCGTGCAACACGCTGCAGCAGGCCGGCTCGGCGCGTGGCCCTGTCATTGGGATCGGGAGCCGGCTCACCTACGCGCAAGCACTCCAGCTCGCGGCACGCATCCACAATGCAGCCTCCCGTGGACAGTCATATCACTCGATCCTCCTGGACATCCAGCACAGCTCGCCCGTCGTCGTCGCGGTCGTGGGGGCCATGATCTTCCTCACCTTCGCCGAAGACAAGGAGTCGCCATGACCAAGATCGTCCCATGCGCTCTCCTGATCCTGCTCGCCGGGGTGAAGCTCGGAGACTGGATGATGCCGAACCCCGAGGCATCGCCCCCGAGCGACGTATCACCGCCTCCGAACGCTGGGCCGTCGACCACGGGCGACATAACACCAGCGCGGGGCGCCGAGCTGCCGTCCGCGACGAGCGCGTCCAACAACGCTCTCGGCGACGCTCCGGCCACGATAACGGGCGGCGCACCCGCGCCCCGACTGTGGCTAATCACGAACGCTGGAATTGCCGTATCGCCACAACGCGCCCTTCCGGGCCACACCATCGGGCTCCTGTATTCATCATGGTGCCCGGCCGTACGATCCAGTCTGTCCAGGTTCCTCCGTGCGATCAAGCCACTTACCTGGCAGCGCCACATCGTCGGCCTGTTTGCCAACGGCGAGCTGTCACAGCTGCTGGACACCCCAGACTGGTTGGAATCAGAGGGCATATCGCGAACAAAGCAAGCCGAATTGCGGCGCCTCCTCGACTCACGCGGGCTCGGCACCGGCCTGGTAGAGAATGATTATGCCTATCCGGTCGACCAGTCCTATCCCCGGTTCCGCGTGCCACGAGCGCAATGGGAAGCGCTCGGAGGCAGACCAGGAGTGCTGAGGGTCGCCTGCTTCCTCAACGGCGTTCGAGAATCCTGTCCGGAGGAATTGTCCGCCTATGAATGACATCGAGCTATCCGACCTGCTCGTCGCCTTGAAGCGCGAGCTCGCGACATTCGCTCTCCGCGGAAGGCTGGACGGCGAAGTACCGCTCCATGTTCGCGAGATAGAGATCGAGATCACCACGTCTGCCATTCCACCGAAGGCGCCTGATGCGCCGGTTACCTTGCGTGTCGTCGGCGGCGAGCCGTCCAGCCTCGCATGTCAAACTCAGCGCATCACAATCCGCCTGGTGCCGCACCAGGCGCTCGAACTCGGCAGCTAGCCTGCATGGCGAAGCACACCATCCTGTTCGCCGCGGCAAACCCGGGCGATACCCACGAGCTCGCGCTTGGTGACGAATGTGCGGCGGTGGCGCGCGAGCTGGCCATGACCCCCGCAGGGCGCACCACCTTCCGGTTCGAGGCGCGGTGGGCGATCGACGTCGACGAACTGATGCGCCATCTGCTCGCGCTGCGCCCGAGCGTATTGCACTTCAGCTGCCACGGCAGCCGTGACAGCGCCATCGCGCTGCACCACGACCGCGACACGACTCAGTCGATGTTCGCTCCGTCCTTGGCGCAGATCATCGCCAGCACCTCCGGGCGGATCCCCCTGGTACTGCTGAGCGCGTGCCACAGCGCGGGCATGACCGAACCGCTGGTCACCAGCGCAGACTGCGTCATCGGCATGATGGGGCCCATCGCGGACGCCGCCGCCAGGTCGTTTTCAGTGGCGTTCTACCGCGCACTCGGCCACAGGTGCACCATCGGCAATGCGTTCGAACAGGCGACGGCTGCGCTGGCCGCAAAGCACCTCGCTGCTGCTCGTGTTCCGGCAGTGCGGCGCGACGTGGCGACCGACGGAATGCAAGCAATGTGGCTCGACGAGCTCGCCGTCTGCATCACCGCTCGGGGCGTCGACCCGCACGCCATGTCGCTGCGGAACACGTCCCTGGGCGCCGCAGCGCGGCGCGCACGCCCAGCGGTTGGTCCGGCGTGCAGTCGCATCATCGACATCGTCGTCACATCGGTCGTCGATGTCGAGGTCCTGCTCGATGGTGCGCACTTGCTGCAGATCGACCACGCGACCGATCGGCCGACCCTGCGAGCGCGCTGCGGCATCACCACGACGAGCAGGTTCACATTCCGCTTCCCCGGCTTCACGATCGAGCAGCCGGCTTGCCGCCTGCTCGGGGCCAGCGACATGCTCGACATCGTGATCGGCTGCGACGAGCGCGCCAACGTCCCGCTGAGCGACGCCCAGCGGCGCACCGCAATGGCCGGCGCAGGCGATCTCACCGACCTGCTCGGTGCACTCCGACAACCAGACCTGCGTGCAGCTGCATGGGCCGCTCGCCGGCTCGGCGCGATCGCCGACCGGCGCGCGCTGCTGCCGTTACTTGACATCATCCTTACCGACGATGCCGACCACCCCACGCAGTGGTTACAGGCCAACGCTGTCAAGGCGCTTGCCGATCTCGGAGATCCCGACGCCATAGCTTCGCTCGAAGCGGCGCTGGCGCTTGTGCGCAGCGGTCCGCGGCGAAGCTATCGTTACCTGCTCGAGGCCACGATCTCGCAACTGCGCCGCGTTGTAGGGTCGTACGGGTGAGCGTCGATGTAGGTCACGATGAGGAGCCGGCCTCGGTCCACCGTGGCGCTGATGTTCAGCTTGGGGCTCCGCTTCTGTTGAAAGCGATCACGTGTTTGCGCGGCTCGGTGGGAAGATGCGAGATCCTCGAGAGAGACGCGCCATGAGCTCACGCACCTGCTGCTCGGTGCTCCGTGGAACGAGCGATCGTCTCCACTCGAGGTGCCGCGCGCTCGTGCGCACGCCCCGGGAACGGCCTCGGCTACGCGCCGATCTGCTGCAGCTTCACGAACTCCTTGTGAAGGCTATCGAGCTCGCCGCGGATCGTGTCGGCGTCGAGACCAGAACCGTCGACACAGTCTTGTTCCTGCATCACGCCGAGCTTCATGAACAGGCCGTTGCGGGCCTCGGCGAACTGTCGTTCGAAACCCTTTGGCGGAACGACGTGGTTCGTGGCGAGCAAGCCCTTCTCCAGCTCGCCAAGTCCGCTACACGCTTCCTTCAACGTCTTGGCTGCCTTTGCTTTCGCGATAGCTCCTGCCACAGTCTTGTCGGCCTCCGCTACGCGAGCGACGTCCTCTGCGGAGCGCTTCGGCTGCGACACGGCTGGCCCGGCCGATGTGGGCTCGGCTGCCGCAGGAGCCGGTGCAGCGCCGGGCGTCGTCGGTGTAGCCACCGACGGCTGTGCAGCGGGCGAACCAGCGGCGGTCGAGCCGCTTCCTGCGCCCTCGGGCTTGGTCGACGAGTGGCAGGCTGGGCCGAGAAGCGCCATGACGAGCGCGAGGCCCTTCACGAGATCACGAGGTTGGTCCAGAAGTACCCCATCGCGCGCACCTCGGCCCACGTGACGTTGATTTCGGTTCGGTTCCACGCGCCGGGATCCTGCACCAAGATGTGATCGTCGTCGATACCGTAGAGGCGCGTCCAGTGCCGGTAAAGGCCTGCGATCACGCCCCTGCCCGCGTCGAGCTCCGGCCCCAGCTCGCGCACGACCGCCGACTTGTATGTCTGGAGGCTCAGATCGCCCTCGATGCCGCGACCCTCGACCGCGGCGGTCTGGCCCGCGAGCAGCGACTCGTACCGACGCTTGGCCACGGCGCGCTTCCGCGGATCGCCGTCCTTCTCCAACAGGTTGCGCGCGGTGCTCAGCTGCTCGACCCCGTGGCTGCCGTCGCCGCGATGCTGGCCGCCGAAGTTCTCGAGCGCGTTCGTGGTGGCCCGATTCTGGATCGGCGTCTTTGACTGATCCCATCGGATCGTCTTGTCCTTGGCTTCCGCGCCGAACTTGCGCGCGAGCTGCTTCAGGAACCGGGCCTGGAGCTTCTCGTCCACCGCCCTCGTCGCTGCAGTGACGATCTCATCGTGGCCAGGAGCCGCGGAGGTGATGAACTCGACAACGGCCGCGAGCTCGAGGAAGTCGGGAAGCCGAAGGCCCATCAACGATGAGATGTCCGTGCCGGTCCCGTTCGTGGCGAGCCGAGCCTGGGCGATGTCGCGGCGGAATGTGGTCGCGACGGCGAGCAGCTTCTGGTGCTCGCTCGCTGGATACGCGCTGGCGCCCTTTCCGATCACCTCGAGTGCCATCGCCAGCGACGTCAGGTTGCACGTCGACCAGCCGCCCGGCGACTCGATCGTCGGGATGTTGAGCTGGAAGTGGTACGGCGCCACCTCCTCCAGCTTGTGGTTCACCGCGACCTTGAATGCCGTCACGTCGACGTCGCTGGGGTTCGCGAGACCGTCCAGCTCGCCCCGGACGACGCCGATGCCGGCGACCATCATTGCGCGGTCCTTGCCCTTCACCTCGAAGCGCGTCTCGAGGCTCCTCGTCTCCCGCAACGTCTTGTTCAGCGCGAGCACGCCGCCGAGGTCGAGCAGCAGCTGATCGAGCTTCGGATCGTGGACCTTGGTCGCCAGCGCGAGCAGCTGCGGATCCTCGAGCTTCGAGCCGGCGGGAGGCGTCCAGCTGGCGGTGGTTGGCGCCGCGGGGGCGATATGGCTCGAGTCGGACGCATGGTCGGGTGTGGCGGCGTGCGTGCCGGACGGGCCGGGCCCCGGCGGAGCGACATGCGGCGTTGGCGCGGGCTGGCGAGCAGCCGCAGGCGACGGGCTTGACGAGGGTCCCGGGCGCTGCGGCGAAGGCGCGTCCGGATGAATGGATCGCGGCGTGGGATGCGCTGACGGAGATGGGGGATGCCCGGCGTCGGGTGCGGCATGCCCCGGCGTGGACTCGGCGCCGTGCCCTGGCACCTGCGCCGTCTCAGTTTCAACGAGATGCGATGCGGGCGTCGGCGCGCGCGGAGACACGTCGGCTGGCGCCGCGCCAGACATCGCTGCCGGCCCGCTCGCAGCCGGGCGCGTCTCCACAGGCTCGGCGAAGCCGCCGTGGATGAACCCGGGGTCGCCGCGATACTCGATACGCAGCCAGTCGCCCGCGTGCGCCAGCGGCGTGACGACCGCGCCGCCGTGCAAGCCACCGATGACGTTGCCCGGCGCGACGTTCGGCGTGCGCCTCACGTTCAGGCCGCGGGCGGTCACCCGCACGGACACGAGCGCTTCCGCGGCACCGTTCCCTACGGCGGCCGCGTTCGTAGTCGCCGAACCAGCGCCGGCCTCCGACGGCAGATCGCGCGTCGTCTGGGGCAAGGCGCCCGCCGTGAGCATCAGCTGCGGTCCGGCACCGAGAACGATGCATTCAGGTATCCGGGACGGCCTGGTGCGGTCCTCGCACGAGGCGAGGTGATCGCCCCGACCTCGAGATGACGCCGACGCGGTGGGCGCGCGGGCCATTCGCGGCGCCGGCATCGTCGGTACAGCGCCGCATGCTCCCGATCCAGGGCAACACCTCAGGAGCAGAAGCCGTTCATCGTGCGGCGGCTTACCGAGTTCGGCCACCTGAACCCGGACATCACGCCGGATCTCGCGCCAATCGGAGACGCGGTGTCGTTAAATCGCTGGTGCCGTCGCCCCATCCTTGGGCATGGCTGCGTCCGGTCCGGGCCACGATGACGAAGCGCACGATCCTGTTTATGACCGCCAATCCGAGCGGGACCGATCCGCGCGCCCTCGACCGCGAGGCGCGCTCGATCCGAGCGGAGTTGAAGCGCAGCGGCTATCGGGAGCGTTTCGAGTTCGAGACCCGGTGGGCCGCGGAGCCGCTGGATCTACTGCGCGAGCTGCGCGACCTCAAGCCGACGGTAGTCCATTTCAGCGGCCGCGGCACCCACGACGGTCTCTTGTTCCAGACCGCGGAGGGCCGCGCTCAGGTCGTCTCGCCCGCAGCGATCGCCGAGACGTTCGGCGCCGCGGGTGGCTCGGTCAAGGTAGTCGTCCTGAGCGCGTGCTACAGCCAGGCATCCGCCGAGGCGTTGCTCGCGCACGTCGATTGCGTGGTCGGGATGGGCGGGTCGATCCACGACGATGCGGCGAGGAGCTTCGCGATCGGCTTCTACGGCGCCCTCGGCGAGAACGAGTCGGTCGAGGCGGCGTGTCGACACGGGGGCGCCGCTATCAACCTGACCGGTCTGTCCGACATCGAGCGTCCGCAGCTCATGGTCCGCACGGGGGTCGATGCCGCCGAGCTCGTTCCGGCCGCGGCTGTTCGGCAGGAGCTCGTCGAGCTGCCCTGTCCGTATCCGGGGATGCGGCCGTACTCGGCGGATGACGCGGCGCACTTTCACGGTCGCAGCACGGAGATCGAGGACTTGCTCGTCCGGCTAGACAACGACGAGCGCGAGATCTACGTCATCGGCCCGGCTGGATCCGGCAAGTCGTCGGTGGTGACCGCGGGGCTCCTGCCCCGCCTCGCCCGCGGTGAACCGAGGCTCGGCTCGTTCGTCGTCCGCACGATGCGGCCCGGCGAGCATCCGACGCAAACCCTGCGGAAGGTCCTCGAGGCCTCCGACGGAGAGCTCGGTACACTCGGGAACGCGATCGCGGCATTGCTCGCGCATCGCGCCGCCGGCGCGTCCGTGCTGATCGTGATCGATCAGCTGGAAGAGCTGTTCACGCAGGTAACTACCGCGGAGCGCGCGACATTCCTAACGTCGTTGCAACACCTGCGGGCCGAGCCCCGCTGCGTGGTCATCTTCACCCTGCGCGCCGACTTCTTCAGCGAGTTCATGAAGAGTCCGCTGTGGCGGGACCAGCTCTCGCGCATCGAACTCGGCGCGCTGCGCCGCGAAGCACTGCGCGAGGCGATCGTACGGCCAGCGCACGATCTCGGGGTGACCGTCGAGCCCGAGCTGGTCGAGCGCTTGTTCGCTGATGCCGCTTGCGAGCCGGGGATCCTGCCGCTCCTGCAGGAGACCCTGGTCCAGCTCTGGGAGCGGCGCCGGGACCAGCGGCTCACGCTCGCCGACTACATGATGATGAGTGACGGCACCCGAAGCGGGTTGGCGGTCGCCCTATCGCGCACCGCCGACGCCACCCTGCGCGCGCTGGATCCGGCGCAGGTGCCGCTCGCACGCCGGACGTTGCTCCGGCTGATCAGCTTCGGCGAAGGTCGCGCCGATACCCGGCGGCAGCAGCCGCGCTCGAAGCTGCGCGCCGCCGATGATGATCCCGCCGACTTCGATGCGGTCCTGCGGCACCTGATCGACCGTCGCCTGCTCACCACGGATGACGCCGCCGACGGTGGAGAGCCGCGCGTCGATCTCGCACACGAGGTCATGATCACCGCCTGGCCGATGTTGGCGAGCTGGCTCCAGACCCGGCGCGAGGATGAGCAACAGCGCCGCCGGCTCGAAGTCGCCGCCACTCAGTGGGTGGAGCATGGACGCGGCTCGGGCGGCTTGCTCGACCCGGTCATGCTCGCTGAGGCCGAAGAGTGGCGGCGGACAGATGTCGCGCACGAGCTCGGAGAGAGCGCCGATGTTGCGGAGTGGGTCGCGGCCAGCAGGGCTGCGCTAGCCAAGGAGGTAGAGACTCGCCGCAAACAAGTTCGCTGGTTCGCCGGAGCCGGTGGAGTGGGACTGATCCTGCTGCTGGCGGTGATCGCGGCAACCGCGATCTGGGTCGCTCGCGCCCAGGAACAGGAGCTCCAGCGCGATGTGTTGGCAACCAACGCGTACGCAGCGCACGCTCTCGCCGGTGGCGTCGCCTTCCGGCTGCGCGAAGAAGTCGACACGACGGTGGCGATCGCCGCCGATCCGGCGGTCGTACAGGCGCTCCACACCTTCGACGTTGCGGCGCTCGAGCAATGGCGCATGGCCACTCGGTTCGACACCGTCGCGCTGTACGACCGATCCGGCATTGCGCGCGTTCAGGTGTCACCCGTAACGAATCGCAAGCGCAACGTGGGCAAGGACTACTCGTGGCGGGACTACTTCCGAGGCGCGCGCGGGCTGGGCGAGGCCGGCCTCCGAGCCGGCTACATCTCGCGCGCACTGCTATCCGAGAGTGAAGACCTCTGGGTATTCGGCATCGCGGCGCCGGTCTATGACGAGGGGACGTGGGCCGGTGTGTTGTTGATCACGGTCGGCACCGACGCCGCCTTGGGGCAACGGCGCCTGGATCGCGCCAGCGACGACGGCCCCATGGCCGTCATCGCGGCACCGCGAGACCGTTCACGAGCCACTACAGTGGGCGAGGGTGACTATGTCGTCATCCTGCATGACGGACTCACGCACGGGGCAGGGATTGCCATCGACTCGCCGCGGTTGCGCGAACTCCGCGCAACCCGCACGGATCGGAACCAACTGCGCTGGATCGATCCCGACCCGATCACCGACGATGCACATCGCGATCCAGTGCCGGGATTCGAGGGCCGTTGGCTCGCTGGCTTCTCGCCGGTGGGTGATACTGGGTTCGTCGTGATCGTCCAGACTCGTTACGATGCGGCCCTCGAGCCGAACACGCGGCTGTCGCGCCGATTGGCCTGGCGAGGCAGCGCCGTCATTCTCGTGTGGCTCGCTGCGTGCGGCACATTTCTATGGCGTGTTGCCCGCCGCCGCCGCCCGCCGCCGTAGGTCTCTCGCGATCGGCACCGCTCCGCGGAGGCTGTCGTAGTACCGCTGGTCACCAGCCACCCGGGCAGGAGCGATAGCGCCTGTCCGATCGAATCCAATCGGCCACCGTCCCAGGATTCGGGAAGCTCGATCTTGGCCATGCCGGAAGGGGCAGCGCTCGGCACAGTGGGCGGGCCGGGCAATCTGATCCGCGCACCTCGACATCGTTCGAATCGAGGAGGCATGATTCTGCTGACGCTACGTGGTGTCGCCGACCCGCGATGCGGGACCGCAGCGTTGTGCGGCACCGGCTGCCGCGCGGGCCGCAGCCTCCATGCATCAAGCCTGCGACATTGGCTCGCCGCTTGCGCTCCGGCGCGCCGACGGTAGCGGCGCAAGCTCGCGGCGTGAGCCGCCGCGGGCCCCGGGGCGGCTCAGCGGAACGGTCCGGCCGGCTCCGGGCCGATGACCTCGCGAACGTAGTCGCCGTCCACCGGGATCGATTCCGGCGACGCCACGTAGAGCTCGGCATAGCCGCAGCGCTTGCAGACCAAGGCGGACAGCTCTCCCGCGGTGGAGATCCGCTCGCCGCCGAACCAGCCCCTGCCGAGGAAGATCGACGCGATGTTGAGCCTGCCGACCGAGTCTGCCTCGCCGCTGCGATCGGGAACGAATGCGATCGCCAACAGGTGGTTGTGCTGGCACTTCGAGCAGGTGTGGCGCTGATGCATCGCGGAAGCGTACTCCCGCTGCCGTTGCACGCGGGCGGCGGCGGGCTGCTGTCCTGATCCAGACACCGCGATGGAGGTTGGCGCGGGGTCTCCGCCGTTCGGCCGCGTCGAGCGTAGTCCGTTCCTGTCCACCCGGCTGCCTCCGGTACGGAGATCCCCAACTGTCCTGGTCCGGACACTCCGGAGAAGTACCCAATGCGCGCAACGGGCAAATCGGGCACATGATCGACGTCCAGCTCAGCGGCTAGATCTGCGACGAGAACCGGCGCTCCGCGGTGCCCCGTCTGGCATCCAGATCCGAGAAAAAGTTTCGGCCATCTCCCCCACCATCTCCCCCGCCAAGTTTCGGCGAAGTCCGATCGGCCGAGGGCAAATCCCGCGCGCAGCCAGTCGTCGGACCATTGCCAACCTGGGACTACGTCATATCGCGCAGATACAAAATAGTTTGAGAAATCGTCTCGCCGAATGGTACCGACGGCGATCTGGTGGACCGTATCTATAATAGGAGGTCCCGAAAGATGATGTCGGAGTCGGAACTCGCGTTCAACGTGAATGGCGAACCATTCGAGGTGCCGGGCGCCGCGGCCTGGTGGCGTGTCCGCAGGCTCAAGGCCAAGGGCGCCCCGGAGGTGGTGTACAGCCGCGAGGGGCCCCCGCTGATCCTGTCGATCGACGCGGACATGGACGATCTTCGCCGCGAGGCCCGCCGCCGCGAGGGCAGGTATCGGCTCGATGCGCTCGACGAGCGCCACGAGCCGATCGCCGGCTGCCCGGCCGGCTACGTGTGCATCGATGACGGAGATCCCACGGTCGAGTCAGCCACGGTGGCAAAGGCCGCCCCCGTCGTGACCACCGCCGATCAAGCCTTGATCGAGGCGATGCGGATCCAGGCCGGCCTCGCGCAGTCGATCGTCGACAAGTTCGCAACGATGCTCGAGGCGTCCGCGGTGCTGCTACGTGCCGCGGAGAACGCCGGCATGCCGCGGCGCTTGCCGCGGTTCTTCCTCGATGTCGGGGAGGACGAGGGTGGCGACGAGGGACAGGACGACAAGCCCACCAACGACGAGGCCGAGCAGACGAATGCAGCGCCCAAGAGCGGCCTACCGGCCATCGTCGACTCGGTGATGGCCGCCGGAGCCACGGCGCTCGTCAACGCAATCGTCAATGGCCAGATCAAGATCCCGGGAGGTCTTGGCGCGCTGATCGACTGCCGCCGCGCTGTCCCCAAGGACAGCGGCGCCGCAGCGCCCGCGACGCTCGTCCCGGGTGTCGTGCCGGCGCCGGGTCCCCGCGACCCGGCGCCGGCCCCCGGCGCGGCCATGCCGCCCGTGCCCCCGCCCGCGACGCCGGTGCAGGTCGCCAGCATTGCGGCGCCCACGGCGCCTCCAGGGCCGGTGGCCGAGGTGCCGGAGGATCTGCCGACGATCGACGCCGCGACGATGCAGCACTTTCAGACGATCCTCCACGTACTGACGCTGGACGAGCAGATGCACGTCCAGGCGCTTGCGGCCGAGTTGCCGCCCCCGCAGCTGCGCACCTGGATCCAGGAGCTACAGCGGTTGTCGGTCAGCGACGGGGCCGCCAAGATCCGCGCGTTCCTCCGTGAGGCCGCGGCGTCGGGAACCGGTGGAGGTGCACCGTTGAGAAGCGGCACGTCGGGCACGCCGGGCAGCGGAGGCGTGTCGTGATCGGCGTACCGTTCGAAGACAACGACCTGTGGTGCCTGGGCCACATCACCGAGATCGGCGTCGCTCTGGTGAACGAGCGCTCGCCATGGCTCGTCGAGCTGGCTGCGAAGTTCGCAACCACGGACGAGCTCGCGGCATGGATCCGCGGGCTGCCGCAACGCGATGACCAGGGTCTGTCGGGCGATGGGCCCAAGGTGGTTGCCTGCGAGCCCTGGCAGCGGCTCCGTCTCCCCGCCGGGAATCCCAACTGCGTGGAGCGGAGCGTGCTGTACCTCGTGGTCGCCGAGCTGATCGATCCGCGGCCCGTGCGCCGGCTGTCGACGCTGGATTTCGCCTGGGGCCGACACACGTTCCCCATCGAGGAGGGGGAGCCGATCGTGCTCGATCCGGGGGTGACGAAGGAAGATCTCTTGCCCGCGGTGTCCACGCGCCGGGGACGTATGCGGCACGGTCCGGTCTGGTCGACCCCGCCAGCGTCGACTACGCCGATGGCGTCAGCGGCCGTCGAGCTGGCGCCGGTCATGCCGGCGGAGCCAGCGTCAAGCGCACCCATGCCGCCGTTCTCTGCGGCGCCGGCTGGGGCGCTGCCCCCGAGCTCGCCCGGCTTCCCGATCGCGATCGACATCAACGAGGCGATCGAATACACAGCCCAGCTCGGCCAGGTCGGCGCGCGCGTCGTCCGCAACGGGCCCGGGCGAGCGCGCCTCGCGCGCAACGCCCTCCGCGATCTCGTGCAGACCGGGACGCCACCGGAGGATCACGAGACGGTCAACGCGATGGGCTGGTTCCTCGCCACGGCCGAGCAGGTCGCGCATGGCTACGGCCTCCGTGCCCTGACGATCGTGCGCACCACCGCGCACGCGATCGCCGATCTGATCGACGACATCCTGGCGCGGCGACGCAACCTGTCGTTCGACATCAACGGAACCTCGTACGAGATCCCGTCGTGGCTCACCGGCCTCGGGAGCACGGTCGGAAAGATCGGGCTCAACCTCGGCGCCGCCTACGTCGCGCCCAAGCTCGCCGCGCTCGGCATCACGGGCCAGATGGTGGATTTGGTCGAGCAGGAGCTCAACGCCGAGGGGCTGACCCTGGGGCCGATCGCCCAACCCAAGAAGAGCTTCACCTCGGCGCTCAACGCGCTGAGCAAGCGCGCCATCTAGTCCACGCCTGTCTCCCCGCGCGCCGCATCGTCGCGGGCGCTGACCCATCTTCCATCGCTTGTCGTCGACCCGCGCGTGGTGCGCGCGTCGGCTCCAGGAGCTTTCCGCGCGCTCGAGCGCGGCCATGGCGAGGCGTTGGCCTCGCAGAGGATAGCCATGCAGAACGATCCGCACTGTCCGTTTTTCCCGCTCGGTCTGTCGCTCGGCGCGCTCGAAGAGGCGTTCCAGCGCGCGCACGCTCACGCATGCGCCACGGCGCCGCCGGCCGCCACCGCCGTATCGACGGCCGATCCCGGCTCCCACGACGAACCATCCGCCGATCTCGATCCCGAGGGCGAGCGGTTGCTCGACGGCGCCGAGTTGCTCCACGCGACGCGTGAGCCGATCGAGTGGCTGCTCACCCTCGCGCACCGCCTGGCCGGGGGCCAGCCCGAGGAGGTCGCGGCGATCGACCGGCTGCGCGCGGTGTTTCACGCGCGGCTCGCCGGTCGCGCGATCGGCGTGCGCATGAGCGACGTGCTCATCGCGTTCGCGCTGCTGCTCGGCGCGTTCGATCGCGGCGTCGTGGTCGAGGGCGTCACGCGGACGATCGCCGACGGCGTGATGACGCTGCTCACCTACGAGGGCGTCGCGCTCGCCACCCAGCTCGCCCGCATCGCGGATCGCGCGCCGGGGTTCGTCGCCCACCACGCGCACCGATCGCGCCCCCGGCGCAGCCGGACCGCGCCCGCCACCTCCCTCTGACCCGAGCCTGTCATGACCAAACCACCGAAGAAGAAGCAAAACCACAAGCGCAACCTGTTTCGCAACGCCGCGCGTCCTTCGCACGCAACCAGCCCCGGTGGCGGCGGCGGCGCGCGCCGTGGCGGCGGGGAACGCAATACCGGCGGCGCACCGGCGCAGAAGAGGACCTGGGGCACCGAGACCCTCAAGACCGCCGGCGGTGCCATCGGCGCCGCGCTCACGTGCGCGTACATCGCGCGGGAGAACTGGATCCCGCCGGTGTTCGTCACGGGCCTGGTGACGGCGGTCGGCTCGACGCTGGCGGTGCTCGGCCGGAACGAGACGCTGCGCAACGTCGGGTCCGGCGTGATGTCGGCGGCCGGTGCCCAGCTCGGGCTGATGTTGATCGACAACCACTACGACAACCTCAGCCGACAGAAGGCCATCGCGCAGGCCCAGGCGGAGAAGGCCCAGGCCGACAAGCTCGCCGCGGAGAAGGCCCAGGCCGACAAGAGCAAGCCCGCACGGAGCGCGGAGAGCCTGCCGCCCGGCGCGCTCGAAGCCGCCTACGAGCGCGCCCGCGCGCGGCTCGCCATGGCGCAGGCGGCCAGCCAGATGGCGGCGTAGCTGCCCGCCAGACCTCGCCACGTCGCACACCACAGCCACCCACCACCCTCATTCCAACCAAGGAGTCACACCATGTTTACCCGTTCCCGTCTCGTCCTCGACCTGATCTGCGCCAAGCTCACCGGCGTCCGCGCGCGCGCTGTCGCGCTCGCCACCGCCGCGCGGCGCGCGTTCGCCATCGGTGGCCTCGGTGTTGCCGCCGCCGTGGTGGCGGCGCTGAGCGCGCTCCTCTGCATCACCGGGTGCCCCGCGCCGACCCCGGCCAATGGTTCGATCTCGGTGGCCTGGGCGGTCCGAGCCGCCAACGGTGTCGCGGTGACCTGCGAATCGGTCGACGCGCGCTTCGTGGCCCTGCGGATTCGCAACCGCGGGAGCGGTGTCGTCACCGCCACCGCGTTCCCGTGTCCGAGCAGCCCCGGCACCGCGCAGCTCGCGCCGGGGTTGTATGACGTCTCGTTCCAGCTTGATGGGCCGGACGGGACGCGCCTGGCGACCGCACCGGATCAGTCCGCCGTCTCGGTCGTGTCCGGGCAGGTCACGCAGCTGGCGCCGGTCGCGCTCATCATCGGTACGTCGCCCCAGGCCACGCTCGTGCTCTCGATCGCCACGGGCGCCACCACGAACTGCCAACCCGCCTCGGCGGGAGGCGCCGGGATCACGGGCAACAGCCTCACGCTCGAGCGCGTGGGCGGAGGCTGCGCCGCGGTGACGTTCACGCGCCAGCGCGGCGCCGAGCAGCGCGGCACATACATGGTGGACTGCGGCGCCCCGTCGATCACCGCGTGCATCGAGAAGACCGAGACGCTGACCACGAACCTGGAGCCCGGAACCTACCTCGCGCACGCGCGCGGCAAGCTCGCGACGCTCACCTGCTGGCAACGCGACGACACCATCGTGATCCCGGCGGCGGGCGGGACCGTGGCTCGTACGCTGGGCCTCGTGCGTAACAACGGCCCGGGCTGCTGAACCCGCCGCCGGACGGCGGAGCGAGCCGCGATTGCGGCATCGCTCCGGTGATGTGAGCGCGGAGATCGGGGATCGGGGTCGCGCGAGCGACGGGAAGGCCGATCCAAGACAGGAGACTGATATGGATGAAGATGTGTATTTCGTCGACACTCGCAATGCCGATCATCGGGTGCCGGTCCGGCCCGGGACGGTGGTTCGGGCGCCGATCGCGCCTCCGGCCGCGACGGCGACGCGTGTGACGTACTCGCCGCCCCCGCAGCAGGCCATGATCTACCCGACGCAGGTCGGGACCCAGTTCGCACCGCAGTGGTTCGGACCGGGTCCTGCCTACTCGCCGGGGCCGGTCTACGGCCAGCCGCCGTGGACGAACCAGCTCGGTGGGTTGCTCGGGGGCATGGGCCTCGGCGACATCATCAAGCTGGCCGCGGATGCGTTCGCCGCGTTCAAGGCGCTGCCGGCGGCTCCCGTTCCGACCGGCGACGTGAGCACCGACGTTGCCAACAACGTCGTGTACATCACGGCGCTGGCCAAGGACGCGAGCGATCGGAAGAAGCTCGAGTTCGGCGGTGAGCTCGCCGGCGAGCTCGCCGGCGGGCTCTCGGGTCGGCTCTGGGGGCTCGGGGCGCGGTGATGGCGACGCCGGCCTATCACGGCGGGGGCTACCGCCGCGGCTGGGGCGGTGATCGTCCCTGGGGGCAGGCGCCCGGACCGACCGACAACGGTTGGCTCGATCGCGTCGGCACCTGGTTCGACGGCCATACGCCTCGGTACGTGGGGGCGGGACAACCCGCCTCGGGGACGGTCGGACGTGGATCGCCGGTGTACCTGCCGGCCCCGCCCACGACCGCGACCGCGGATGCGGACACCGCGACACCACAGGCGGTGCCGTCTGTGATCGTGGTGCCTCGCACCTAGCTCAGAGAACGACCGCACGCCGCGGCGTCGGGTGTCGTGAGATGCCCGCCGTCGCAAGACACGAAGCAGGAATGTAGTAACGCAACCAACCCGGATCGGAGGAACGCCGCTCGCGCGTCCCCGGTTCCCGATCTCTTCCTTTTCGATCCCGACCATCTCTCTCGACAACATCTCTCCGACAAGGAGTCACGACCATGCCGTTCGTCAACTGGAATGATGTCTATCACGAGCTGTGGCTGCAGGCGGCGCAGAGCCGCGGCACGATCACCAGCGTCGGCGAGCTGCCCGGCGCGACCCGCTACAGCACGCTCCCCGAATGGCCTCGGACTACCGGCGCGGACGCGATCGCGATCGCCTCGCTCGTCGATCCGATCCTGAGCGCGACCCCGCTGCGCCCCGGCGGATACGGGATCACGCGGCTGTGGCAGACCGCGGTGTGCGAGATCGAGGCGATCGCGTTTCCCAACCCCGCGGCCGAGTACGTGCACAACCGGGCGCTGTGGTCGACCCTGCTCGCGGTCGCCGCACACCTGAGCACCCTGGGTGCGCCCGTGCCGGATGACGGAGCGTGGGACACGCTCTTGGCCGAGCTCTGGTCCCCCGCGATCGCCTACCGCAACGCGAGTGGACCGGCGATGCGGACGCTCGCGGCGCCCACGTACCCGAGCATGTGGACCACGCTGCGCGCCGAGCTCGCCCAGGCGCGAGGCTACGATCTGCGCGATGACGAGCTCGGCGGATGGATCCAGGTCCCGCGGACCACGAACACCGACGTGATCCGGCTCGCGGCGTACTGGAGCCGGGCGCTCCTCCAGCTCCAGGTCAAGGTGATGACCGGGGTCGTTCCCAGTCCGGAGGACTTCGAGGACCTGCAACTCCAGTGGCAAGCCGCCACGGACGACGTCGACCAGGTCGCCAGGCACGACAAGCCCGAGGAGGTCTACCCCGACAACCTCGCGCTCTGGCGCGCCAGCCACGCGCTCGCCGCCGCGCTCGGCGTGCTCGAGGACGGTCCTCCGCCGTACGAGATCGCGATGCCCACACCGAGCCGACCGCCACCGCCGGCTCCGAGCCCCCCCAAGGCCACCGATCTGAGCAGCCGCCTCAACGAGGCCGCCGACGGCGCGATGAACGCGTTCGCCCACTTTGTCCACGACGCCAGTAACCGGGTGGTCGCGAGCGTAGGCAGGCCCCTCCTGGCGGCGGGCGCCACGGTCGCCGCGCTGATCCTGATCCTGCGCGGCACGGCCGGTTGCGACTGCGATTGCGACCACGAGGCAACGCCCGACCGCGAGGCCGCGTAGCGCCATGTCGGCCCGTGCCTTGTCGTGGGTGCTCGCCGGTGGCGCCGCGGTCGCCGCGGTCCTCGCGATCCGGCGGCTCCGCCAGGACCGCGCGACCGAGCCGAGCGGCGATCCGGCGCGGAACCTGCCGGGGGATGCCGAGCTGCGCAACGCGGGGCTGATTTATCGGCCCGTCGGTGCCAGCGGCGAGCGGTATCCGGCGTGGGTCCGTGCGCTCGACGGCAAGTCCGGCGTGTACGTGATCAAGGAGGTCCAGCGCGACGGCTCGGAGGAGACCGTCTACGTTGGCGAATCCCACAGCGGACGGCTCTACGACACGCTGACCCGACATCTTCAGACCTGGCGGCGGCGCAAGACGTTCTGGCGCGACCAGTTCGGCGGCCAGGGCCACGATCCCGGCCTGACCTACCCACGCCACCGCGTTCGGATCGCGGCGCGCGTGCTGTCGCCGGCGCGGGCGATGGCCGAGGAGACGCGGCTCATCCAGACGCTGCGCCCGCGCGACAACCTCCTGAAGCAACCCGAGGACGGAGCCGACGACGCGGTCATCCCGTTCTGAACACGTCGCGCCTGCCCGATCGCGCATACCACGACGACACCCCACCTCCATTCCCGTCCTGCACACGGTCCGCCGTGCGCGTCCCCCGGAGAGCTAACGATGAGTGCACTACCCTGGATTCTGGTTGGCGGCGGTGCCGTGGCGCTCGGCGCATACCTGTGGACGCGGCGCGATCACGCCGACGACGAGCCGCTCGTGGGTCGGTGGGTGTGGCCGCTGGGCGTGTGGCGCGGTCGCAAGCCCGAGATCTCCGACGGCTTCGCATCGAATCGCCGCTCCACGAAAGGCGAGGTCATCCGGCACGGCGGCGTCGACCTCATGTACCGACGGGTCGCCAGCGACAAGTGTCTGCCTGGCACGCCCAACGGTTCCCGCGGCTACGTCATGCCCGACCACCGCGCCGCACTCGCGGCGGCCGACGGTGTCGCCGCGTTCGCGCAGAACACGCCGCGCGGCTGGACCGTCATCCTCGATCACGCGCAGCCCAAGCTCTCCACGTACTACACCCACCTTTCGCAGCTCCTGGTCGTGCCCAAGCAAGCCGTGCTCGCGGGGCAGCCGATCGGGATCATCGGCAGCGATCCGCTCGACGTCGAGCATCTCATGCACCTGCACTTCGAGCTCTGGCGCGGCGGCCCCAAGAACGGGATCGATCCGGAGCCGCTCATGCGCACGTGGGAGCTCGTACCGGATCCGGGTGATCTACCGGCGGCGCTGGTTGCGCGCAACGCGAGCGTGCCGCCCGGTGCTGGTCACCGTGCCGTGCATCCGGACGACCTCCGACGATGGCCCCGCCTGCGTTCGCTGTCGTTATTCGAAGACGTCTCACCGTCGGAGAATGAGTGGCCATGGTGACGAACGATGAAGCCGAGGACGGCGGCGGCACGGCGCTGACGCTCGCCGTGATCGGCGGCGGAGCCGTCCTGCTCTGGCTGTTCTTACGCGGCAAGGGCTGGGGCGGGCACGGCAGCGATGACAGCCGCGATGCTGGTCGCAGTGACAGTGACAGTACCAACCCGGCGTTTCGTCGGCCGGTGTGCATCTGGGTACTCGATGGCGACCACATCGAGTTGAACGGCGTCCGCACCGATCTCGCGACGACGGTTGCTATCGCTCTCACCGCCGACGCAGTCCATTTTCATCCGCGGGGCGACGCCCGTCACGGTTTCGTCGTGGAGGTCGGTGACGCACTCGCGCGCGCCGGCATTGCCTTCCATCGCTACGCCTCAGGGTCCGGACACGGATCTTGTCCATCTCCTGTCACTTGAAAGGACCGCCATGACCGACACCTCAGATAACCCCAGTACCTCCGACAATACAAATCGCCTGGATGAGCTGATCACGACGATCCGTGCGGCGCTCGCCCAGGACGCCGGCGCCGATGCGCGCTCGGCGGGTGCGGTCGCCTGCCGAGCGATCCTCGGCGCACTCGATCCGACAAGCCGACCAACCGCGGGGTTCTCCCCGGCGCCACCCTCCCCCGCAGCGAAGCCATCGACCACGGCATCGCCAGCCTCGACGTCGCCGATCGCCACGCTGCTAGGCGCCGTCGGCCAGATCCCGCGCGAGCAGTTGCTCGAGGTCATCGGCGGACTTCGCTGGCTCCTGGGCCAGCAAGGACCGACGTACCTCCCGCGCCCCGCGCAGCCGACCACGCGACCTCAGAGTGGCGGGTCATGACGAACAACAAGCACGAACCCGGGAGCGCTCGACCGACCGCGCCACGGCAAGCAAGGCACCCCAGCGTATCCGCCTGAACTCCACCCAGCAATGAGCAACAAGAGGACCACATGCACTCCCTCGACGCGTCAACCATGACGGCTGCTTCCAATGAACCGCCACCGATCAACAGCACGCACCTGCCCCCAAGGAACGCCGCCAATGATTCACCGTTCCTCGACGAGAAGCAGCTGTGCGCTCACCTGAGAATCTCGTCGGTCACGGCAACGAAATGGCGCGCCCAGGCAGCTGGTCCGCCGTTCATTAAAGTTGGCCGTCTTGTCCGCTACCGCCGTGCAGACGTCGAGGCGTGGCTCCTCTCGCGCACCATTGGCAAGTAGTCCCGCCGCAGTCGACATGCTCGCAGTTGATTTCGGCTGGATCGTTTTCAGCTTGGGCACTGCCTGCGCCTACACCAGCCGTCGGAGGCAGAGGCTGAGGTTCCGAGACATCCACGACGACACGATGTAGCACTGTGCGCGGAGTGACGGCACGGCAGGCTCGCAGCGGATTACGGCAGCGGCGCGAGCGTTTCGCGGGTCGCTGGCGCGGCGAGCCGTTCGACGAGGTGACCCGCCTTCGCATTTTCCGGGTGCAGCCGCTGTAGCTCGCTTGCGTAGCGCCTCGCCTCATCTCGCCGGCCTTGCCGGTCGCTCGCGATCGCAAGATTGTAGAGCGCCGGCCCGTAGCTCGGTGAGCGCTTGAGCGCCTCCTGGTAGTACTCAGTGGCCTTGACGAGCTCATGGCGATCGAACGCGAGACGTCCTAGCGAGTTGTACGGTGCGGCAAAGCTCGGGTCTGCAGCGATCGCGGCCTCGAAGTGGTGCCGTGCTGCCACGGGATCTTGCCGGCGAAGCGCGTGCCCGGTGCGCCATTCGGCACGCGCTGCGTCGCGCGGCGTGGTCGGCGGCAGTTGCTTCGGCTCGACCTGAGCTTGGAGCTCAACCAACTCCGCGGGCGTCGGCGCTGCCGCAACCCGGTCCACAAGATCCTCCGTGGCTTCCAAGGCCGCGGTCTCAGCTGCGGTGGCCCGGGCGAGCGCGGCCTTGGTGGCGCGATTGGCCTCCGCTTGGACGACGAGTTTATCCTGCAGAGTATGCTTGTCCGCGGCGTGCTCGACAAGGTCCGTTTCGGCTTGCCACAGCCGAACTCCGCCGAGCCCCAGCGCCGTGAACACCACGAGCGCCCCGATCCCCGATAACACGGCGGCTACCCTCGATGACCTCTTCAGTGATGACATCTGTAGCTCGTTCATCCCTCACTCGCTTTCCCGCCCAGCACCTGGAGCGCCTGGGTCCACATCTTCAGGAACGCCGCGCTCACGTAGAGCAGCGCGCCGCTGGGAGCGGCGAACAGGAGGACGAACAGCGAGCTCCGTCCCTGCGCGTTGGTGGTCGCGAAGATGTAGGACGCGAACACGACGATCGCCAAGAATGATGCGATAGAGATCGAAAGATAGATGTATCTCTCGAGCCGGAAAATCTTGATGAGTTGCTCCACCGCGTGGAGCCGCGCGTCTATCGAGGCGATCTCGGAGCTGAGCGCCGAGATCGGTGGTTCGTGCGCCCGCTTCGCGGGATCGGAACCTGGGTCGTCATGAGCGATGTCCACCATCCACGTCTCCTTGTGCTGATTCGTGAGTCGGCGCCTGCCGTCAGGCCGGCACGAGGCCGGGTTCGGTGGGGGTCGGCGGCACCGGGCGCAGTGCGGCACGCGCCAACTGCTGCTCCGGGCGCGCAGAGGCGTCCAGGAGCTTCCCGCGAAACTCGATCAGACCCTTGGCGAAGTCGTGCCAGAAGCTCGATCCGAGGGTCACCGCGAGCCCCATGATGCAGCAGCCGATGATCGCGCGCGGATCGGCCGGCAGCCCGCCAAGGTAGTTGGTGAAGAACAGCGGCTGGTGATCGCTGTCGACATGGAACGCGTCGATCAAGTTCGCGTTGGTCGCGATCGATAGCCCGATCGCGGGCACCCAGGCCCAGGCGCCCTTGGTCGCGTGGTCGAGCGCGTTGGACACTACCGGCCAAGGCAACTTGCCGATCCACCAGCGTACGAACTCGAGGAAGCGCTCGTGCGCAAGCGAGAAGGTCGCGATGATCATGACGGCTTGAATCGTGGTCTCCATGGCTATCGGCTCCGGGTCGGGGTGATGTCGTAGTTCCACTTGAGATTGGCCAGCGAGATAAGGTCGCTGCCGCCGTTGGCGAGTTCGGCCGAAAACCGGACGGCCAGCCATGTGTCGGGGAAGACCTGGAACTGGACCTCGCCGCCGACGAGCCCGACTGCCTGCGTGGTCGACGTCGCCATGTCGGCGCGGGTCCAGCGGCCGCCCACACCGATGGTGCCGAGCAGGCCGAACTTGTCGCGACGAGTCTCGAAGCTCGCCGTGGTCGCGAACGTGTGACGCGCCGACTGCGTCGTCGTGTCGATGGTGCGCGCATCGCTGTACAGGTACTTAACGCCGACGGTCACGCCACTGGCTTTGCCGGCGGTGTGGGCGAACGCCGCCCAGGCCGCGAGATCATGAAGGTCCCAGCGCAGCTTGCCGTGCGGCAACGCCGAACTGAGCGCTGCGCCGACGGCGAGCTGGGTCGAGTTCCACGGCTTGGCGTGCGTAGTGATGCAGCGTTCGACCGCCTTGGTGGCGTCCGCGTCGGGCGCCGGGCCCGCGGTCAAGACGTCGTCGCCGTCATGGTTGGCCGGAGGCGCTGGAAGCGTGAGCGCGTCGAGCGCGCAGTCGACCAGCTTGCCGTTGAGGCGCCAGTCGGCGTCGTCGATCAATCGGAGCCTCACGCCGACCGCGCCGAGCGTCGTCTGCGCGTCGCCGTCTCCCTGGCTCGTCGTGGCTAGCGATATCGTGAACCGCCTCAGCAGCCGGGTCGCGCGGCTGGCCAGGTAGTCCCGGTACGAGGACGACCTGCCTACGGTCAGGGCCCACGGCGACAGCTCGATCGCGATCTCGGGGACGACCTTGCCGTCCTTGTAGAGGCTGCGCAGCTCGACGTCGAGATCCTTCACCGAGCCCGGCTTGCTGACCTTGAGATCCTCCGCGCCGAGCAGGTCGATCGCCGGGTTGTCCGGGACGTGATCGATGGCGCGGATCCAGATCCCGGCATCACCGGCGGGGGTCGGCGCCGTGATGTCGACCGCCGGGACCGTCGGCGCTGGGACTCTCGGCGGGTCAGCGACCACGACGCCGAGGCCCGGCGCGGCGAACGCCCCGGCGAGAGCGACCAGCAGCGCGAGCCGAGACGCGGTCACGACGCCCTCGCGGTCAGGTCAAGGTGGACGAAGCAGCTGCTGGTGGTGCGGCCAACCTTCCAGGTCGCCGCGAGCTCGCCCACCACGATGTCGGTCGCGAGCGCCTGAACGCGGACATCCACCTCTTGCTCGTCATTGAGGTTCACGGCGGCGACGCTCCACACGAACCGGCGGGTCTGCTGCGGCGGCAGGCCTGCGATGGCAACCCGCTCGTCGCCCCTCCCTGCGCCCCCTGGCAACGCGATCGGCGGCCCACCGGTCGCCGGGTATTCATAGACCTGCCACTTGTAGGGCAGGTCGCCACCGACCAGGAGCCGGAGCTTCAGGTCGACACTGTTTGGCACTTCCGTGGATCGCGACATTGGTTTTGCGCACTACGGCGACGGAGCCGGTTGGGATCCGACATCCATGTGATCGGAAGTGCGTCTGCCGTTGGCCTGTCCGCAATCAACGCGGCCGATTCATGGTCGAAACTGCGGGAGTACGTCTGCCATTGGGCCTGCCTGAAACACAGCACGGCAGATTCGTGGTCGGAATCGCAGTGAACCTGTCGCCGAAGGGGCGAACTTGGCGAACCTGGTGTGAACCCGGAGGGTGACATGCGATCGATCAATCTCGGAGTGATTGTCAAACAACAGCCGACCACGACCATGACCGTCGTGCTGCCGGCGCCTGATCCGACGGCGACGGCGATGGTCGCGGCCGGCTCGGACAAGCCATTCGTGTCGATCCAGCGGAGCGACAGCCCCGCCGGTGCTCAGTTCGAGGTCAAGCTGCCGCCCGGAGACTACGTGCTCGTCGCCGACAGCACGATCCGACCAGGTGAGGCCGGCATCTTCACCGTCACGACCGACGCCGAAGCGACCTTCTGGTCAGCCGCGCACCCGGATCCAGGGACCAGCCCCCGGCCGTGGCAGCTCAGCGTGGGCACGGTGGTGGCGCTGAATGATCCAAAGGATCCATGGCCCAAGCCGTCGCCCTCTCCACTCCCGCCATCGACCGCGGCGATCTTGATTCAGGGCTCGCGGATCCTCACCACCATGAATGGCTTGATCGACGCCAACGCTGGTCGCGGCGCGGATCCGACGCACCCAACGCCAAAGGTCCACGCGCTGCTGATCGGGATCGATCGGTACGAGCCCGGTCCTGGTCAGGGTGCTGCCCACTACAGCGATCTTCAGGGCTGCGTGACCGATATTCTCGAGACCGAGAAGGTGCTACGCGACAAGGTCGCTGACGTCGAGATCACGCTGCTTCTCGCGCCGCGCGCCGGCGGTCCTGGACACGAGCGGAAGATCGCGCCCGACAACGTCCCGACTTACGCGAACATCGTTGCAGCCTGGCGGCGCGTGACGGAAGCTGCCGGCCCAGACGACATCGTCTACATTCAGTACTCCGGTCACGGTGGCCGTGTGAAGACGCTGTTTCCCGACATCAGGGTGCGCGGCATCGACGAGTCGCTCGTGCCGTGCGACATCAACGACGGCGAGCATGGCCGGTACTTGCGCGACGTCGAGATGGCGCTGCTGCTCCAGCGGCTCGCCGACCGTGGCATCAACACAACCGTGGTGCTCGACAGCTGTCACTCGGGGTCGTTCACGCGTGGCGATCAGGCGTGGCCGCGTACCCGCGCAGATGGCCTCGTCGACCTCGAGGTCCGCGGCTCCGACGTGCTCGGTAGCGCAGTCGCAAGTGCCGAGGAGCTCATCGCGGTCGCGCAGGCGCTCGAGACCAACGTAACCGGCGCGACCTGGAAGCTTGACTCTCGCGGCAGGATGACCTCGCCGATCACGGTGATCGCTGCCTGCGGGCCGACCGAGGCAGCGTACGAATACGTTTCGGAGGCCGGCGCCATCCGCGGTGCGCTGACCTCCTTCTGGCTGCGTGCGCTCGCGCAGTTTCGGCCTGGCGTGAAGACCACGTACCGTGACGCCTTTGCTCGGGTGCTCAGCGGCGTTCGCGGCATGTTCACCAACCAGACACCGATGCTACTCGGCGAGCCGGATCGCGTCGTGCTCGGGACCGAGGTCCTGGCTACGCGCCCCGCGCTGCGCGTGAGCGAGGTCCAAGGCGACATCGTGACGATCGACGCGGGAGCGTCGCTGCAGATCGATGAGGGCACGACCCTGGCGATCGTCCGGGTCGACCAGCTTCCAGAGCTGGTCGACCTGGCGGGCCTGGTTGCGGTCGAGGTATTCGACCACACGGGGACAACTGCACTGGCGCGGCGGATCCCGGGCACCGGCAATAACGCAGCGATCGAGGTCGGTGATCGCGCAGTGCTGCGATCGTACCCGCTGCGAATTCAGCGCGGGGTCTGGATCCAGGCGCCGACACCGTTCGCCGAGGCACTGGCTGCCGCGATCGCTGCCGATCCGACCAAGCTGCTGAGGGTCAGCACGACCGGCGTCGACTTCCAGGTGAAGATCGACCCGACCTCGCTCGTGGCCGAGATCACTCTTGCAAACGGAATGGCGTTGCCGCACGTGCCGCGGACGCCGGTCGCGCTCCCCTCCGCGGTCACGACGATCGTGGGCCAACTCGTCCACCTCGCGCGCTATAGCAACATGCAGGCGTTCTCGAACGACGATCCGAACGCGCCGCTCGCCAGCCTGTTCAGCGCCGAGCTGTTTAACCTCGAGCGCCCAGACGAGCACGTGACCGGCGTGTTCGGCGCCGCACAGGGTGTGTCGTTCGGCCTCCGCCTGACTAACCGTTCGTCGAGCCCGCTCATTTTCTACCAGCTTGACTTGCAGCCAGACTGGTCGATCGTGCTGTTCGATCCCGACGGTGGCATCGTGGAGGCAGGCAAGACGGTGACCCCCCACCTCCATGGCTGGGTGGACGACCCGCTCGACCAAAGCTCGCGTGACGTCATCACGGTGCTTGCTACTCGCGAGCCGGTGGACGCGTCTTTGCTCACCCTTGCGGCGATGGGCGCGCCGGCGCTGCTCCGCGGACCTCGCGGCGACAACGATCCCCCGCTCCAGGAGCTCATGCGGATCCTGCAGGACCCGTTGCACGCCGCACGTAACGCAGCTCCCGACGCGACGCCGTCGACTGGCTGGATCGTCGCACAGGTCGAGTTCGAGACCACGCGTCCGCCGCCCGACGGCGGCGCGCGCGCGCCGGCTGACGAACTGCTCGGGAACCCCGCGGTGCGCGACGCGCTCGGCGGCAGCTTGGTCGGCGAGGAGCTCCGGGGGGACTTCGTTGCGGCCCGCGCAGCCGCGGCGGCAAGCGGTCTTGAAAGCATCGTCGTGGACGCAATCACCGGGCGCGCCGGCGCGGCCCGGCGTGCCCTGGCGGCGATCGCCGCGGGACCGAGGACGCCCGCCCAGCGCGTGGCCCAGCGCCGCCTAGCCGTGTTCGTCGATGCGCGATGCTTCAGCGACGTGCCGGGGGGTGCCGGCGGGTCGTTCGACGATGTGATCGGCCTCTGGGACCAGACCGGAGGACCACAGCCGAGCGATGATCTTTTGCAGCTCACCGGTGCGGTATCGGCGCGCGAGCTCGGCTTGCTCGACACGCTAATGGGGCTGGGCGGCACGCGCGGCGTGCTGGCACTGACCGCACGCGCGCCGGCACCGTCGACGGATTGGCTCGCGCCTGCACGCGCGTTCTTCGGCGAACGGCTACGCACGCCCGAGGGCGCCGAGCCACGGCTATGGTCAACCACGTGGGCGGCCCTCGCCGATGCAGGGCTCGCGCGCTACGCGGGTCAATGCGACGCGGCCCTGGCGCTGATCCGCGATGAGCGCGCCCGCTGCGAGGCGACCGCGGATACCCACAGCGCCGCGCTGTGCTGGCTCGCGGAGGGCGATCTGCGCGCGTGCGTCATCGAGTCCCCCGCGACGCTCGGGCTGTGGCTAAGCGGAAGTAGCGGGTCCGGGATCGACAACGCGGGCGCGCCGGAGGCGGAAGCGCTCGAGGACGCGCGGGTTGCTGCCGGCGAGCTCGACGCCGCGCGTGCGGCGTTCGGGGCGGCGCGCGATGGGTTCACCGCGGCCGGCGCCGTGCGCGCGGCGGCAACTGCGGACCTCCGGCTCGCGGGCGCAGCGGCGCTCGCAAACGACCTTGCCGAAGCTCGGTCTCGCGCGAGCGCAGCGGAGACCCAGCTCGCGGCGGTCGGCGATGAGCGTGGGCGCTGGCTCGCGCGGATCCACGGCGTGCTTGCTGACATCGCGCAGGGTCACACGGTGGATCCGAAGGCCGTCGACGAGATCGGCGAGTGGGGCGCTGGCGACGGCGACCTGGCCTACGCGCTCGGGCTCGGGACCTTGCTCACTCACGCGGGCCGTCGCTGGTGGCGACGCGACGGTGGCTACGAGCAGGCTGTCCAGTGTGCGAAGCTCGCCGAACGCCTGTTTCAGGCGGCCGGCGCGCCGCTCGCCGCCGCGCAGGCGCTCGGCGATCAGGCCGCGGCGCACCAGGCGGTCCACGACCGCGGCGCAGCGACCAACGCGGCAGTCCGCGCCGACGAGCTGCTGGAGTCCCTCGGCCCGCGGTTCGTGCCCGCGCTGTCCATTCCGGCCCGTCAGATCTTGCTGCAATACCGGGTCTGGAGCCTCGCAAACACAGCGCGCGACGCCGACAGCATGGAGCGCCTTGCGGCGCGGATTGCGACGCGCGCGGCCGGCCTCGGCGCTGACAGGATCTCGGCCGCCCGCAGCGTGGTCGACGACGTCCGCAGCGTGGTCGACGACGTCCGCAGCATGGTCGACGACGTCCGCGAGCAGACCTCATCGCTTGCGCCGCTCTACCGCGCCGCTGCGCTCGAGCTTGATCCCGCCGCGCGCGACAACGACCGGGATGCGGCGTGGCAGGCGGCAGAGGCCGGCGTCGCGGCGGTGGCGGAACCGCGCCGGTGGTTCTTCGAGAGCCTGCTCCGCGCCGAGCACGGCGACTGGGCCGGCGCCGCTGAGCTCGGCGCGCGCTACGGCGAGGCCGACCCGACTTGGGGGAACCCCGACCCCGACCCCGCCTCCGATGGAGCGACGGAGCTGGCCCGGCAAGCGCAACGCCAGCGCGCGGACCTCGCGTTCACGCTGTTCGTGCGGTACCGCGATCCCGCGAGGGCGCGCGTCCACCTGGCGAAGCTGCAGGTGCTCGACGGCGATGACTGGTGGAAGGTCAGCGATCCGGCCTGGCAGGCGGTGACCCACCTGGGCGATCTGCAGCTTGCAGAGGGCGACGCTGCGGGCGCGCTCGTGAGCTACGCGCAGGGCAGGGATCTACTCGAGCACGCGGGAGCGCTGCTGATCGACGACAGCTCGAAGACCGCGTTTGCCGATTCGGGGGAGGCCCAGCGCCTGTACTCCCACGCGGCCTGGGCGGCACTGGCCGCGACGCCCGCCGACCCAGCGCGCGCGTTCGACTTCCTCGAGCGAGGTCGCGCGCGTGCGCTGGCCGATCTGGTGGCCGACGTGCGCGTCACGGTCGTTGGCAGCGACCCTATCGCGCGCTGGCGCCGGGCGAGCGCCCGCCGCGATACGGTGCGCGCGCGGCTCGGTCGGGCGCTCGCCGCCGAGGTCCCGAATCCCGAGCGCATCGCGGCGCTGCGCATGGACCTTGACAACAGCGAGCGCGACGTCACCACGCTGGCGGAGGCGGCGCGGGTACAGTTTCCCTCACGGTTTGCCGCGCTCGACACGCGCTCGTCGGTCGCGTCGGTCGCGCATGTCACCGAGCGGCTTGCCCAGGGTGTCCTGGTGATCGAGCTATCGCTGGTCGATGATCGCGTGCTCGGCTGGGCGGTGACGCGCGCCGGCATCGTGCCCAGGCTGCAACGCGAGGTCAACGACCGCGCGATCCGACGCGCCGCACTCGAATTCCAGCGCGCGTGCTCAGCGCCAGGCCGCTCGCTGGCCGCCGGCGAAGTCCTCGCCAACGAGCTGGTGATGCCGTTCGCCGATGAGATCCGGGCCGCGTCGCAGGTCGTGTTCGTGGTGTCCGGAGAGCTCGCGCGGGTGCCGTTCCACGCGCTGCCGTTCGACGGGGAGCCGTTGATCGCCCGCTTGGCGGTGTCGTACGCGCCGAGCGCGAGCTTGCTCGGCCGGCTCGCTACCGTCCCGGTCGCCGACCTCCCGATCTTGGTAGTCGGCGCTCCGTCGAACATGGAGGTCCGCGATCCCGACGGTGTGAACCCGGCGCGCCCGCTGCGCCCGCTGCCGGGCGCGCGCAGCGAGGCCGAGGCGATCGGTGCGCTCGTCCAGGAAAGCCGCGTATTGATCGACGACGCAACCGCGGCAGAGGTCGCTGGCGAGCTGCCGAAGTTCCGCGTCGTGCACTTGGCGACCCACGGGATCGTCGACGCTCAGTCGCCATGGCGGTCGGCGATCATGCTCGCCAACGGTGACCAGCTGTCGGTCTCGGACCTGATGGGGCTAGCGCTGAACGCCGATCTGGTCGTGCTAAGCGCGTGTTCGAGCGGAACCGGCGAGCTGACTCGAGGGGAGGAGGTGCTCGGCCTCGCGAGAGGCCTGCTCGCCGCGGGCGCGCGCGCCGTGATCGTGTCGCTGTGGGACGTCTACGACGTGCCGACCCGCGCTTTGATGGTGGAGCTCCATCGCTTGCTGCAGACCCGGCTGACGCCGGCCGAGGCCCTGCGCGCGGCGCAGCGCTACGTGCAGCAGCTCGACCCTGCCATCGCCCAGGCCCAACTCACCGAGACCACGAGTGGTGACGTGCGGCGCAACGGCGCCCCGGACGGCGCGCCGACCCCGCTGCCGGGCTACACCCACCCGGCGTGCTGGGCGCCGTTCATCCTCGTGGGTGTGTGACCGGGGCATGTGAAGATGGGGCCGGCGCGGCGCGGCAATCCTCGATGTCCGCGTGACCCCAGGCGGCGAACCATATCCAGCCGGGTGCCGATCCGTCGCGGACGAGCGCGAGCTGGGCGATCTGGAGGGCGCGTGCCGGTTGGTGCGAGCCATCGGCGCGGTAGAATTCGCGGATCATCGCCGCGGCGTCGTGGTCGCGGACCGGCCGGAGGGTCGCGACCACGGTACGGGTCCCGGCGACGAGGAGCGCCGACGGCAGCGCACCCCAGCCCTCGTCGTCGCGGCTGCCCCCGGTGTTGCAGCCGGCGAGCACCGCGATCTCCGGCGCGACGCCCTGCGCGATGATCTCGGCGCCGCTCAGCCGCCCATCGATGAACTCGAGTCCGCCGCTGGCGGCGTCGACCCCGGCGTGGACGGCGGCGTGGAACAACCGGGCGTGCTGGGCGCTCGTCGCGCGCTCGAGCGTGGCGGCAGCTCCGACGTAGACGTGACCGCCGGCTGCGACCACCGACGCCTCCGTCTCGGCGCGCGAGAGCGGCAGGTCACCGCGCACATCGGCAAGGAGGACCGGCTCACCGGTGGGGCCCGAGCTGGGGCGGCACCGCAGCGCTGCAAGCCCGGGCAATCGGACCAGCGGCCGATCTTCGATCAGCAAGTGACCGGTCCGGCGGAGCGCAGCGAACGGCAGGTCAGCGAGCGAGCCTGGCGCAACGATGTAGAGCGGGCGGTCAGACGCGGCGAGGCGTTCGGGCACGAGCGCGACTCCAAGCTGCTCGGCGAGCTCGGCATCGTCGGGGTGGTCGCGCCACGCCGCCAGCAACGAATACACACCATCGGCGATCCGCGCGAGCGAAAGCCGTGGGGCGCCGAACTCGACGTCGTCGGGGTGGTCGCGCCACGCCGCCAGCAACGAATACACACCATCGGCGATCCACGCGAGCGAAACCCGTGGGGCGCCGCCGACGTGGATCCGCCAGAGGGTGCGGCCCGCGGTCACGAAGACCAACGCCTCGCGGTCGCCGAGCATGGCGAGCAGGTCGCGGCTCGACAGCGGCGGCGCCGCCAGCGTGGCCGTGGGCAGGGTGGACCGCGCACGAGGTGTCGCCTGCTCAACGACGGCGTCGAGCCAGGTTCGCGCATGGAGCTGCTCAGCGATCACCAGGGCACTGACGTCGCGATGCTGGGCCGCGAGCAGCGCAAACAGTGCCTCGTACGGCTCGCGGCGGCGCGCGAGCAGCCATGGCCGGAGCTCGCGCGCCGCGGTACGTGCACGGATCGTCTCAACGATCGCGATCGCATCGCGGTATCGCTGCGCGGCCTTGTCGAAATCGCGGACGCGCTCGGCCAGCGCGCCGAGCTGGGATGCGATCTCCCACGCGTAGTCATCATCCTCCGGGTGCTTGGCCGCTGCCTCAAAGAGGCGCGCGGCAGCCGCGAGATCTCCGCGGTCGGCCGCGAGCCGAGCCGCCACGTAGTTTGCGCTCGACGACTCGCGCACCTTTGCTGGGACGGCCTCGAGATGATCCTGGGCTGCAGCGGCATGGCCCAGCACCTGCTCGGCGACCGCGAGGTTGAGGTGGGCGGCGTTGACCACGTCGGTGATCTGGTTGCGGTTCGCCATCACGAGGGCGCGGCCGAGCAGGTCGACTGCAGCGGCGGCGTCCTGCAGGTCAAGGACGAGCAGGCCATGCTTGAGCAGCACCCACACCGCGTCGCGCGGCCATGCCCCGAGGATCGACGCCGCGTCGACGAACGCTTGCCGTGCCGCGGGCGCATCGCCGAGCTTGGTGAGCACATCGGCCCGAGCAAGGTGGCCGTAGCCGAGCAGCCGGCGGTCGCCCGCGCGCTCGGCCTCGCGCACACAGACCCCGGCGGCATCGAGTGCCTCGGTCAGGCGGCGCTGGTGCAACAGAACTCCGACGAGGCCATGGGCATCGCGTGCGGCCTCGAGGTGGTCGCCGTGGCCGGCGTGAGAGATCAGGGCGTCCGTCAACAGAATCTGTGCGGCGACGTGCTCGTTGCGATCCTCGCGCGCCAGGCCGGCGATCTGGCGCGCGGTCGCGTCCACCGGCGTCGCGAAGGCGCGCTCGGCCGCGGCCAACGCACGGTCCGGATCGTCGTTCTGAGCCCACGCCCGCGCGGCCAGTACCAGCAGGTCGGGACGCTCGGAGCCTGCGGCCTGCGCGCACACGGGCGCGGCGTCCGCCCAGCGCGACGCATCGTAGGCCGCGCGACACTGGCGCTCGAGCTCCGCGGTCGGGTCTCGACCACACCCCGCGATCCGGCAGGCCGCAGCGACCACGGTCATGGTACGCAGCGTGGAGCCAATCATCGACGGCGACTATGCCGCAAGCGTGCGGGCCGGTCACGCATCCGGGGCGAGTCGGCGATTGTGCGCGGCCGCTCGACGTGTGGTGACCGCGGCTGGACCGTTCGTGGTTGTGGGGCTAGAGTCGGCGTGGTGAGCGACGGTAGCGGGACGCCTAGCGCTGAGCGATCGGACGCGGTGTCGGGGCCGAACCAGCGGTCGAGCGAGACGACGGCGGAGGTCCACGACGGAGCGCCGCCTGGGCAGTCGAGCGAGACGACGGCGGAGGCGCACGACGCACCGCCGCCTGGGCACGAGCCGCCGCAGGGCGCCGCCATGGACGAGGCCGCCGTCGCGTTCGACGACCCGCCGCCTGGGCACGATCCGCCGCAGGATACCGCCACGGCCGAGGCCGCTGTCGCGTTCGACGACCTGATGGCGACCTACGGCGACACGATCTACAGCCTGTGCCTGCGGGTGCTCCGGAATCCGATAGACGCCGAGGACATCCTCCAGCAGGTATTCCTCGAGGCGCATCGCGACCTTGCGCGGTTCGAGCGCCGATCGGCGCTGAGTACGTGGCTGTTCAGCATTGCGATCCACCGTTGCAAGGACATGATCAAGGCGCAGCGTCGGCGGCATCGGAGGCTCGAGGCCGCCGACGACGCCGTGGACGGGGTCAAGGACCCGGCGGATGGTCCGGCAGAGCAGCTCGCGAGGCGCCAGCAACTCGACGACCTCGTGCGCTGCCTTGAAGGGCTTTCCAGCGACGCGTGCCTGGCGGTGCTGGCACGGTTCAAGCTGGAGCTGTCCTACAATGAGATGGCCGTGGTGCTGAACGCGACCGCCGATACTTTGCAGACCCGGGTAACTCGCGCGCTCCCGGTGCTGAGACGTTGCATGGAACGCAAGGGCTGGCCCAGTGTCTGAGCCCAACAAGCTCGAGGAGCTCCTCGCCCATCTGCCGGATAGCCGTGCGCCGGCCGGCTGGCAAGATCGGGTACGCGCTGCGATCGCTGCCGGTACTCCGGTGTCCGACATCCGGCCGCAACCATCGCGCCGGCCGCTGTGGATCGCCGGGGGCAGCGCACTCGCCGTCGCGGTAGCGATCGCGATCTACGTCGTGACCCGCGACCCCGTGGCCTACGACCCCGTCGCCGACGTCGTGATTTACCCCACCCCCACGCAGGCCAACAACGGGCCTTCTCCACCGGCGATCGCGGTGAAGGTGCAGGCGCACGAGCCGATGGCCGGGGCGCTCGCCGCGAGCGTGGGCGACACGGTGGTGATCACTGCCGAGCGCGCCGACGAACTGCGCGTGTATCGCGCAGGCGCGCTGATCGCGCGCTGCCCCGGTGACGCCGGGTGTCACATGGGCGCGGGCCACGTCGAGCTCTCACACGTCGTCACCGCGCGCGGCGCGCTGTCGGCGATCGCGTTCCGGCCGGCGCTGCCAGCGGAGCCACCCGCGAGCCCGCCAGCCAGCCTGGATGCGGACCTCGCGCGCGCGGCCGAGGTGCGCAGCCAGATGGTGCTGTCGGCGTCGATCGAAGTGCAGTGACGTCTCGAGCGGCCGGCTCTGCGCAGGCGCCCCAGGGTCACGCCGCGGACGATTGTGGTCGGAATCGATCCCCGACCGTCGCCAAAGCGGGCAACTTAGATGGAGCGCATCGCAAGCGTACTGATCGTTGGCGTCGTAGTGGGGCGAGTGACCGCCGCGGTTGCCGACCCGGCAGTCGAGGCCGAGCAGCTGTTCCGCGACGGTCGAGCGCTGCTCAAGGCCGGTAAGCTCGCTGCAGCCTGCGAGGCGTTCGAGGGCAGCCAGCGGCTCGAGCCCGCCGTCGCGACGCTGCTCAACCTGGCCGACTGTCGGGAGCGCAACCTTCAGCTCGCAACCGCGTGGTCGGTGTACCTGCAGGCCGCGAGCAAGGCGCGCGGCGACGCGGGCGCGGCGCGGCTGGCCGGCGTGGCGCGCGACCGCGCGGCGGCGCTCGAGCCGCGGCTATCGTTCCTGACCATCAACGTGTCCGATGACAGTCGGGTCGATGGCCTCACGATCCTGCGCAACGGCGTCGCGCTCGATCCTGCGGTGTGGAACCGCGCGATCCCGATCGACGGCGGGCGCTACATCATCACCGGCAAAGCGCCCGGGCTCGAGCCGTGGTCCCACACCGTCGAGTTCCAGCCCGAGCGCGATCACCAGTCGGTCAACGTGCCGCGGTTCCAGGTCGCGGCCGCGCCGCCCGCCGCCGAGGCCGCGCTCGCCGCGCCATCCGCGATAGACCACGCTGTCGTGCGCCACGCCAGCGAACCGTCGCCGGTCGCGCCCGCCGGGCGAGGCCCCGACCTCCGCGCCTGGGGCCTCGCGGGCGGCGCCGTGGTGGTGTTCGGCGTCGCGGCCGGCTTCGAGCTGGCGGGCCGCGCGTCCTATGATCGCTACCAGCGCGCGCCCGATCCCGACGCAGCGCAGTACGACACCGCGAACACCAGGCGCCACGTCGCACTCGGCTTGGCAGTGGCCGGGGTCGGGTGTGCGGCGGCGGCGGCGTACCTCTGGTTCGCCGAGGCGCAGGCCCCTGTCAAGCGGACGGCGTGGATCCCGGTCGTCTGGCCCGGCGTGCCCGGCGTGGCTGTCATGAGGGGCTTCTGATGACGGCGCCGGCAGTGCTTGCGTGCGTCGCGGTCGCGCTGGCCGCGCACGGCTGCGACTACGCGCGCAGGACGGCGGTCGACCCCGGCGACTCACCGGCAGTGGACGCAGCGGTCGACGCAGCGACCTGTAGCAATGGCACGCGGCGCTGCGCGGGCAACGTGGTAACCGAGTGCCACGACGCGCAGTGGGTCGCGATCGAGAGCTGTGATAGCTATTGCGGCGGCGATGCGTGCGTCAACCCGCCGAGCTGCGGTGGTGGCGCGGCGACCTGCGGCCCGGCCGCCACCGACCCATGCTGCCGATCGCTGGCGGTCCCCGGCGGCATGTTCTCGCGCAGCTACGATGGCGTGTCGCCGACGTTCACAGACTCGCGGTACCACGCCACGGTCAGCAGCTTTCATCTCGACAAGTACGCCGTGACCGCGGCCCGGTTCCAGGCATTCGTGGATGCGTACCCCGCCGATCAGCCGACTGTCGGCGCGGGCCGCAACCCGCACGATGCCGGTGACCCCGGCTGGCTGCCCGAGTGGACCACGCAGCTGCCGGCCACCCGCGCCGCGCTCGTCGTCGACCTGGGCTGCTCCGGTTCGCCGCAGGTCTCGGTCAGCGCGGTGCGCTGCGTGTCTTGGGTGATCGCCCAGGCCTTCTGCATCTGGGACGGTGGGCGGCTGCCGACCGAAGCCGAGTGGAACTACGCCGCGGCGGGTGGCAACGAGCAGCGGGTCTATCCATGGTCGTCGCCACCGGCGAGCACCGCGATCACCGGCGCGCAGGCGATCTACGCCGCGACCGCACCTGACCGCCCGGGGACGCGGTCGCCCGCCGGCGATGGCCGGTGGGGGCACGCCGATCTCGCCGGCAACGTCTGGGAGTGGGTTTACGACTACTACGCGACTCCCTATCCGACGACCACCTGTGTGGACTGCGCGAACTACACGGTGTCGCAGTTTCGCGTCAACCGCGGCGGCTCGTACGCCAATACCGCCGCGGCCGTGATCACTTCGATCCGCGGCGCGAGCTCGCAGACGTTGCCCGACAAGACCATCGGGTTTCGCTGCGCGCGCAACCCAACCCCGTAGAGGAATCTCATGTCGACCATCCCGTCTCGCCGGCCTCGCCGGTCTCGCCGCCGGTCGCTGTCCACACTGGCCATGGCGCTGATCCCACTCGCCCTGCTGCTAGGCGCCGCGTCACCGAGCGGGGGTTCATGCTGCCGGCCACCGCCGATCAACATGACTCAGTTTCTGCTGCGCTCGGCCAACACCGTGCCGTGCACGCCGACCGGATGCATCAACACGGCCAACACGCTCGCGTGCGCGGTCTCGATGGGCTGCGGCAGCGACAACCAATGCATCTTCGCGTTGAAGCCAGACGCGAGCTGCACCTGCTACGAGACCGACTTCCGAGCGTGCCCGAGCGGCGCCAGCGTGGCCCAAGCGTGCGCGCGAACGAGCGCGGCGTCGACGCTCTGGCAGGTCGACGGCGCAGGCCAGCCGATCTGCGGCCCCACTGAGGTCGCGTGTGCGACCAACAGGTCCGCGTGCCCGAGCGGCCACGTCGGCACCAAGTACGACCTGTCGAGCAGGGCGTGGGTCCGCGATCCGGCCGGCACCTGCACTCCCGAGCCGGCTTGCCCGGCATGGGGCGCGACGCAGACCTGCAAGACCGGCAACGCACGGTGCCCCGACGGCATCCGGACGTTCGACGGCGACGTGTGGAGCGCGACGTGCGTACCGCAGAACTGCCCGACGTGCGTGGCCAACGTCGACGCGCCGTGCGGTTGCGGCGGCACGATCGCCTGCAACGGGGCGTGCACCGCCCCCGGTCCGAGCAACCTCGGCGCGGCGTGCGGTTGCGGCGGCACGATCGCCTGCAACGGGGCGTGCACCGCCCCGGGCCCCGGCAACCTCGGCGCGGGGTGCGGCTGTGGCGGCACCATCCAGTGCGATGGGCGGTGCAGCCACGACTGTTCGCCCGAGCACCAGCTGAAGGCGGTGTTCAACAACATCGACGACGATGCCTACGTGTGGCTCGACCACCCGGGGTCGACCGATCAGGCGATCTGCAAGATCAACGGTGGCAACGTCCCACGCAGCGGCGAGTGCGATCTGCAGGCCGCGCTCCACCAGCGCGGCGCCACGGCCGGCCGGTTAGTGTTCAAGATCGGCAACGGCGGTGGCTTCGGCTCCAAGGGCACGATGCGGATCTTCGTGGACGGCAGCAACGAGGCGTGGCGCGGCGACGAGATCGACAACGGCTGGAAGCACACCGGCTGGACTTACTGCTCGAAGGTCGACGTCAACCTCGCGACCGGGAGCGTCGCGCACCACTGCACGTCGAGCTGCGCGCTGTGGCTCGACTGCGACAACGACTGCAAGGATTGCCCATAGCGGCGGCGCTTCGCCACCGGGTGGGATGAAGCGATCAACCAACAGGAAGGAAGCGACCAATGAAGAATCGACTGGGAGTGTGTCTGCTGGTGCTGGTCTCGGCGTGCGCGGTGGACGCAGGCAACGAGGGCGAGGTGGAGCAAGCGCTCGCGCAGTCGGGCGCCGAACTCGCCCGGCCGGCGGGCCCGAAACCCGAGGCCGAGGCGTGCAAGCTCGCGGAGACCTACGATGCTAGCAAGCTAGCGGTGCGGTCGTGCATCGCAGGGCGGCCGATCGACGCAAGCGGGCTGTTCGCGGAATCGACGACCGGGGACGTGCGCAGCCAAGCCTGCATGACCTATCAGGGCAGCTGCTCGGGCGTCAACGGGTGCTCGCGCGCGGTAGGTGGGGGCTGGGAGTTCACGGCATGCGGGACGTTCCTGTTCGCGTGGATGACGATCTGCGACGGCCAGCCGACTGGGTGGGGCACCGGGTTCTGCCTGTTCTGATCGGCAGGGCGCCCACGTGGTGTCCCGCCACGCTACGATCATCCGACCTACGCCCACCCGACCTACGTCCACCGGACAACCGCAGCGCATCAGCAATCACGTGCGATCATGCCGCCGAGAACGACGGCGCTTCGCCTTGATGCGCTTCCACAGCGCAGCCTCGATCGTCGTCTGACACTTGGCGAGGTGCGGGAGCGCCTGGGAGATGTACGTCGCGTTGACGTTGTGCGATGAGAACGCGTGGTTGGTGAGCACGTGCTGATCGAGCTCGCTGACCCCGACCTCATGGGCGACCGACTCGTACGTCCGGCGCAAGGTATGTACGTCCTCGGCCGGGAACCGGGCGTGCTTCTTCCCGTCGTGGACCTGCTGCCGCAGGTCCGAGATCGGCCCGACCTCGCCGGCCGCGTTGATGGTGGGAAACGCGTAGCCACCATCGCCCGACAGCAACACCGGCGACTTGGCGTTCTCGACCTGGCGCCGGCGGAGGATCTCGAGGCACGTCTTGCTGAGCGGGATCTTGAACGCCCGCTCGATGCCCCCCTTTGGATCCGGCAGGCGGAGCGAGCGCTCCGACCAGTTGACGTGCTCGAATCGGATCGATCGCACGTCCTCTGACCGCAGGCCGGTGAACAGTGCGAGGAGCAGGCCGTCGCGCTGGATCGGGTTGCGCATCGTCTGGACGCGCGCGTACCAGTCCGGGAGGTCGGCGTCGGCGATCCGCTCTCGCTTCGCGGTGAGGCGATCCTTCTCAACGGACTTGGCCGGGTTCCACGTGCCGAGCCCGCCCTCGAGCTTCTTGTTCAGCGTGTTCCAGCACGCGCTCACGTGGGCGATGACGCGGTTTGCGAGCGGCGCGCCGCGCTCGTTGTTCGGGTTAGTGCCCTCGCGCGGCCTCGCGCTGGCCTTGATGCGCTCATGGAGCTTGACGAGCTCGCGACCACGGAGCTCTGCGATCGGGCGGTCGAGCCAGTCGGCGAGATACTTCTCGACCTCCTTCTTCATCGTGGCGATCGTCTGGGCGGAACGGCCCCGCTTGCGCATCTTCTCGAGGTGCGCCTCGTACGCGTCACGGAACGTGGGACCGCTGGCGGGAGCGGCAGCGGCCCCACGCTCGATACGCGGCTGGGCGTTGAGATCGATGCCCTCGGCCATCTTGCCGAGCAGCTTCCTCGCCTCCGCGCGCGCAAGCGTGACGTTCCACTGGTGGCCATCAGGCCGGACGTGACCAGCGACGCCGATCTTCACCCGGTGGTTCTTGCCCTTGACCCAGGCACGGGCCACGAAGGTCTTCCTGTTCCGACCCACTACGACGCCGAGGCCCAGCACCTCGGTGTCCCAGTAGTAGGCTTGGATCTGATCCACCGGAAGGCGGAGGTCGGCGAGGGTCTTCTCGTTCAATCGGAGGGTGGTCACGGGCAGCGCTCCCAGGAACCGGCTAGGAACTGTCTAGGCTACAAGCGGCGGAGGGCCCAGGACAGCTCGAGATGGCCAGGTTCCCAATTTCGTTGGGTTGGCGATAGTTTAGGATGGGTAGGTAAACCTGCGGATCCTCGCCATCGATCAACTCATAAGCCCTTGGTCGGCAGTTCAAATCTGCCCTCCGCCACGACGTTTTCGACGACGAGAGCTGTCCGAGTCAATGACACGCCGCACCTGCCCGGGTGGTGCGGCGCCTGAGCCTCTCGCGTCAGTCGCCCACCTACCACGGCCAGCCGGCCCGCGAAGTCGGCGCTCGGCGACGACAAGACGCCACCGGCTGGCGCTTGCGGATCCGCCGGGTGTCGAGATCGCGGCAGCCCCTCCGGCGGGTCGACCATGTCGGCTTTCCGGCGGCTCCCGCGGCAAGTGTCCAGAACCTCGGAGCTGCGAGTCGGCTCGCACTCTGCAAGGGCTCGCCCCATGTTCATTCGATCCTGGGCGGGCGTCACGCTGGCGCTCGCCACGCGGATCGTCCGGGCTGACGACCGTACGCGCGGTCAGCTCGACGCCGCGTACCTCCACGACGGCGGCGCGGTGCCCGACGCGGTGACGATCGCGGTGATCGGGAGGCTGTGGTGAGCACCGCGGTGACCCGGGTGGAGCTCCCGACGGTGCGTCGGCCGAGCAGCCCGGCGGAGACCCACGCGGCCGAGCTCGAGCGCACGGCGGTGCCGCGGTTGCGGCTGCTGGCGATCGTGTTCTCCGTGCTGATCGGGACGATGCTGGTCATCGTCCACCTCATCCTGGCCGAGATCATCCCGATCGCGACCCAGGGTCCGACCAGCAACGCCACGCTGTGGGCGGCGCTCGGCGGGTCGCTGGCGCTGATCGGCATCACCTATCTGCGCTGGCCGGCCCGGCGTGTGCTCGCGCTGGGCACCGCCTATCAGATCTACGGCGCGTTCTGCCTGGCGTACCTCGAGCAGGCCTCGGACCCGGGGCGCGGCGTGCCGCTCATCTGCATCTGGATCCTGTCGTTCACGCTGGTCCCCACCAGCCCGGCGCGCGCCGCGCTCGCGGCCTACGCCGCGGCCGCGACCCAGCCACTCGCGTTCCTCTTGCGGTTCGGCCTCGGCCAGCGCGCGTGGCCGAGCGACGCCACCGAGGGCCTCGGCTTCATCGCGGCGGTGATGGCCGCGGCGATCGCGGTCCTGATCTCGCGGGTGATCTACGGCCTCGGCCGCCAGGTCGCCGACGCGCGCAAGCTCGGGGCCTACGTGCTGGTCAAGCAGCTCGGCAACGGCGGCATGGGTGAGGTCTGGCGCGCCGAGCATCATTCGCTGGTCCGCCCGGCGGCGATCAAGCTGATGCGCCGCGAGCTCAGCGCCCACCTGCGCGCCTCCGAGCTCGACGCGATGAACCAGCGGTTCCAGCGCGAGGTCCAGGCCACGGCGCAGCTCAGCTCGCCGCACACCGTGGCGATCTACGACTTCGGGCAGACCGCGGACGGGACGCTGTACTAC
>Ga0307515_10002475_pt1 | contig 40171 bp, 39 predicted proteins | sample 17_EM_MG_FD_194513 | JGI IMG/M metagenome (GOLD analysis project Ga0307515, IMG submission 194513) | Populus trichocarpa ectomycorrhiza microbial communities from riparian zone in the Pacific Northwest, United States - 17_EM | ecosystem: Host-associated > Plants > Roots > Unclassified | place... | reverse complement strand
CTGGACGAGTATGGTGTCACCTGGGGGGTAAAGTCAGGAGAAAAGTTGCCAGGTTTTTCAGTGACCCTACCTTTGAGGACACTGGGGCGCTTTTCTGCGAGTCCGGGGACATCCAAGCTGAGCGTTATTTGAGAAACCGGACGCAATGGGCGAGAGGGAGAAAATTCTCACTAGTAGTAATGTGCATGCTGCGACAATTTCGCATCAGGGATGTCGTATCTCTCAAGATCGTTCCTGATGGTGAGCCGTCAGAAGAGTTCATATAAAGAAAGCTTGTACTGCGCACTCCATCTGAAATTCTTCAGCCCAGAGTAGAGTCTTAAAGTGTCTACCGTAAGTAGTGGCGTCGAAGGATCTGGGGAGCGCACTGCGTTTGATATTCTCAACCTGGACCCTGGTAGAACCGTATTTCAACGCAAGGGTGATATGCGGGGGGATCTCAGCGTGCGGTAGCGGAACCACCCATCTAATCGCTGCGTTGGATTCTGGCGCCTGCGGGCCAGATCAGAACCACTTTTGATTTGTGTTCAAGATGGAGATGGACTTACTTCACCTGGGACAACTTCGTTCACAGGAGCGCGGTTCGTACGTCTGCGTGGGACATATGGCGCGGTGGGTCGAAGCGCAGCGTGATCCTCTCTGCTGCCAACTATGACACGGAGCGGCCGAACGATCACAAACTCTTTCCCGAGTTGGGTATCCTCGAGAATAATCTCAGCACGATCTTCGTAACGACCACGATAGTTTTGAGTGAAGTCGATGGTGAGACGGGTTTCCCGTCCATAGACTATCTTGTCTGCAATGAACTCGGCGGAAAACCTTTGAGCACCGATCGTAAGTTACCTCGATGAAAGATGAAACGGCAAGAAACTCACGGCGAGGTTCGGCCACGGTTGGAAGTCGAAGTCAACTTCACATCGACCAAACGGACACTCGAGCGGGGAACCGATGTGGTGATCACGAGCGTAACATATCTTCCAGCCTGAGCCTCCCCGAGTTCAATGATTCCGAAATCAACTCCCTCCGGATCCGAGACAGATATCCCATGTTTGTCTTTCTCCGCCTCCTGGAGCAGCGACTTGAGGGCGAGGAATCGTTGTTTGTTCAAATGCCTCTTCGTCCGTTGGTGCCCCTCCCAGTTATTATTGAGGATACGAATCTGACACAACTCGCAAAACTCTGTGTCGATACCGTGTGCCTGGGCGTAAGCGACTCTTTCCAGAGTTTTGCGGTGATGCTTGCCAGCCAAGTGGGCCTGGTGGTTATTACTGGTGAGGCAGACTACACTGCACGCTTCACAGATGTGAATGTCGTGGTGGAAGCGACAGTAATCATCGCTGCAACTTCCGGTATTCAAGAGGGTACGACAGACACCGACCATGACGAGTTTGACGGAGAGTAAAAAGTGTGGCGAGAGTTGGGTCGGAATTTATATATTATACCCAGCGCCTCATGGAAGTCCTGCAAGGGACAACGTTGTCAAATTACGCATAACCGCCCAAGGATCTCGCCAAAGTGGCACAAAGGGAGACGCCATTGACCACCCCATCAGGCCACGCCTTGAACGTGGTCATGGCGCACCTAAATGCGATGAATCTACGAACGAATTGCTGTTTGAAGGAACGGGATCTCTTTATCTCGTATTTCATTTATGGGATACCGGCCTCCACGACAATATCTACCAGCTCGAGCGCTCAAATACTTCCATCCACAGAAGATTCGTCCGCGTCTGCACCAGTTGGTGAGGCCGAAGTGCGAGTCGCCATTGGTTGTGGCTTCCCGAACGCGATCCTCATCCAAGAAGGCATAGTTTTAGCCTCTTTTGGCCGGACGTAACTCGTTGCATCCAAGGATACGTTTAACAACGTGATTGCTTGTCCGTTGATGGGATTGATGCTCAAGGCCTAGAAACCCAATTAGGAGAGTGCGTCGTCGATGGGAACTCGCGAATACCTCATGATATTTGACGATGGCTCTGTCGGGGTCATCAAGGAGCTGGTAGACGCTCCCGAGCAAGACGAGGGCTGGGACATTCCGAGGGTCGATTTCGATCACCTCTTTGTAGGTTTCTTGAGCGTCTGTCAGTCGTCTGTGGAGAATAAACAGAGGCGAGTGGATCAACTCTCCGGGCCCAGGTTGGTAACGGGACACGAACCCGATTCGTTTGTATGCGGTACCCAGGTTGACGAACGTGTTGACCCATGACGCCTGAGACGTCTGCGTGATCTTAGCTAGCTGTATTGCCTGCTCGAATAGCCCGATGGCCCCTTCGTAGCTGGGTAACAGTCAAATCTTTGGAATACAGGGGAGAATGCTCCGCAGGGCTCACTCTTGGTTGTAGAACTTGAAAACCCCTCTCTCGTTGACAAGTAATGGGTCTACGTCGCACATTGCATGAGCGCCGCTGAGGGCTTCGTCTGCGTGAATGAGGTGCGAGAGCATCATCTGTTCCATCCCGATGAAAAGCAGCGGAAGATGAGACCTGAGCCCCCGTCAGTAACGCAGAAAAACAATCCCCAAAAGCGACCTACCCTGGAAAGAGACGTGAGCACGTTGAGTATGCTGTGACCGCATGGTCGTGCTCTCCTTCCAATGCGAACGTATGAGCGAAGGCCAACCACGCGGGAGCAGAGCGGGGGTCCATAAGCGTGGACTTGCTTTATAAACAGTTGGTCATTGGTCCTTCCAACGTGGATGAATGTACCTGAAGTACGTTCGAGCGTCTTGCCACTTCTTTGCAGTCAGGTACCAAACCCCAACAGCGTACCAGCTGACGGCGTTCTCGGGTTCCTTGTCCACCATCTCATGAGCCAAGATGAACAACTTCGAATGAAGGTTTGATAAATGATACATGCACGCAATGTGCATTGGGATGGTAGGAGGGTGGATCGCGACGAGACCTAATATTCTTCGAACTGTTTTAGACACACTCACAAGGTTATCAACGGATGACACACCTCGAAGTAATCGCAAAACAATCCGCCCACTGGAATTGGGTGTATAAGGCGTCCGCAAAACTGTATAATACATCGGGGTTATCAGAGAGGCCGAATTCTTCCACGAGTCGCTTTCGTGTCAAGGCTTGCTCTTCCGTGCGTTTGTACTTGCGTAGCCGCGATGTGTATATTAAACGGATGAACTCCGCATCTTCCGGTGCCTGGTCCTTGTAGGAGAGGTTCTGGATGAAATCCCACTCTGTACTCGGATAAGCGAAGGGATGCTCGTAGGAAGGAGCTGATCACCTTCATCGGCAGACATCATCTCTCCGTTGATCAGCTGCTCGAAGGAATCGTAGCATTTAACATCGAGTGCTAGAGCCTCCAAGAAGCACTGTTTGGCCTGGTCCGATCGATTCAACTTCAGCATCACCAAACCTCTTAGATGGCACATTGATGCCTCGACCTGAGCCCGTGAGAAAGGACATGATAGGAACAGGGTCAAATATCCCTACTTTGATACCGCCATCCACGTTTGGTACAGCAGGACCACTTTTGCCTGAGTAACCGGGTTTAGTAGTGTTTGGTGTCCTAGGGACATTTCCTACCTGAATCCCGAAACGGGTTTGATTCTCCTAGCATTTCTGTTGCACTGTGCCACTTCCCTTGACGTACCTGAGGTTGCATTGGCATACCCCGAGTCAGTTGAAAAGAATAACCTCACCTGACATAATGCAGCAAGGTACCGACAAGCCACACTCATATCGACGAGCCTTGACGCGCCATTCGGGTATTCCACAGCCGCGTTGACCATGCTGCTTGGGCCGACAGGCAAGCGCATTCCGCGTTGAGACGGTGACACAGGTTCGGGAACCTCTCGAGCCTTTCCCTTGCCCGAAAGCGCGGCGATGTTCGGATGAACAGTGGAGAACTGGACGAGGGGATACGCGTGGCCATTCGTTAACGGGAATTTAGTAACGTCGTGGTTCACAGCTGGGGTAGGGAAGGCTCTTATAAGCAATTGCTCAGCACGCGCGTATTGGTATGTCATGAAGAACGTCTGAGCAAGCCAGAACGCATCGTTGGGATCGTCTACGTCGCGACCGTAAATGACCAATCTCCGAACGGGGAATGGAGGAGGCTCACTCGTCCAGCTGAGGATTTTGTCGCCCCAGAATGCGGCAGAATCGAAGAGATGTTGCATTAAAGCGTCGTGTCTCCAGAGCCGCATTCTGTCGACCATCCCCCACTCAACCTCTTCGTCCTGCTCATCGGTGGGATCCTCAGAGAGATCGGTGGTGTCCTGGAAGACATCGGTAGTGTCATTTGCTAGAGGGTGCCGGCCAATGCTCTCTCCTGCCCTTCTAAGAGGTCGTATGGGGGAAGGTCGGCTAGGTGAGACTTGTAAGATTGAGCGGTTCGGATCGAGGGCCGACGAGCCCGAATTGGCCTCGATGTACGAGTTTACGAGCGACTGAGGTCCAAAGGAGAAAGAAGTGTTGAGCGAGCCTCTCTGGCGTGGATTGACTCTTGGGATTGGAGGGATGAAAAAGTTGTTGGGTGGAGGGGGAGTGGAAGCCATTTCTTGATTCCTTCCGTTCAGCCACAGCCGTGATCCCACCCTGCCTTTTTCATGATCCGTCTCCCAAGGGCTCTCTTGGAGGAAATCGGCTCTTCCACCCCTGTTCACTCTGGTATTTAACGTGCGGCATTGCTCTGCTGCCCAGTGGCTAAACATCGGGATTCAGGCCGTTCAAAGGGTCGATTGTCGAGGAAAGATGACCGAAAACAAGAACGGATTGGGAATAAAAAACGAAATGCCGAACATCGCGCTACAAAACAACGCCAGCAACACAAGCGACCAGCTCAAGAAGAACATGAGGATGTACCGATAGCGAAAAGGCCCAGGGTCTCCGCCCCGCCCCCCGAGACAAAGACATTAAACCCGAAGTCCAAGAAAAAAACTCCGCTCCAAAAACTCGTTGGTAATTCCTCAGGCCATTCTGACCTCCCGGGGACCCAGGAGGAGCACAAAGAGGATGCGTACATTCGTTACCTGGAGGGCAAGCTGGGCTGGAAGAAGGACGGGACAAAAACAAGCGCTTATGGTTCGGGCTTAGCGGATGATGGTCTTGACGGTACGCACACGTCCCCTCCGCTGTTTCGGTCAGTTTGACTGAAAATTCCATCTGCAGAACTACTCGCCGACTTGGATACATATGAATCGTCAGCGATGCGTAAAGGGCTCGGCGAAACCGTTGGTTCCCACCGAAGTCCGCCCCAGGTCCAGTCGCACCTCAACTCCGATATATCTGAGGGAGAGGACTCAGAACTCGGCTCCGAGTTTGTAGGTGAGCTTGATGCCGGCGGGTCAGGTCCTTGGGTGGAGGATGATGACACGGGGGCGGAATCCGACGAAGAGGACTATGACGAGTGGACAGGTTTTGGCCAGGGTTCGGAGGCCGATGAAGATCCCGTTCCCCCACCTGCGAAACCGCAAGGGACTGCTGCAGCTATACCCGCCCCTCAACCCGGGTCTAAATACGTCCCCCCATACCTTCGCAAGGCGGCCGCAAATGTACAAAGTCAATCACCGGAAAACCTGGTGAAATTGACCAAACAATTGAAAGGTCTTTTGAATCGGTACGCCGTCTATCTGTTGTCTTTGTCATTTACGCCGACAGACTTTCCAGTCTGAGCGAGCAAAATATCTCATCGATCTTAGACGGCGTCGAAGAGGCGCATCGTACCCACAGTCGGAATGGCATGTGCTCCGCCGTTTACCGAACGATATCCACTCTGACATGGTCGAATCACTCTAGATATCACCTCTACGCTAACCAGCCTGATTCTGGACGGAATCTCGTCGCACACCACTCACTTGGAATCCTACGTCGTGCTTTATGCGGCTTTCGTAGCTGGTCTGTACCGTATGGTTGGTATCGAGTTCGGTGAGTTTCTTCCCTCCAAGTGCAGATAAAGTTGGGTTAATGTGCAACCATTAGTGGCGTACTTCGTTCAATCCACAGTTTCTGCGTACGAAAAACACATGAGATGTGGCCCCCAGGATCAGGACGAGCCCGGAAAGGAGTCATCTAACCTCATCGTTTTGGTTTCTGAACTCTACAACTTCCAAGTCATCTCGTGCATCCTAATCTACGACCTCGTTCGGGACTTACTTGACAAGCCTCGACTTTCCGAGTACAACGTTGAACTTCTTCTGAAGGTAGTGAAAAGTGAGTATATGCATTCCCCACCACTCCGCTTTGATAATCTTTCAAAGGTTCTGGGCCGCAGCTCCGACAAGATGACCCATCCGCGTTGAGGGACATCACCCAATTGGTCCACACCAAAGTCCCCGAGCGCTCTGCAGACACGAGGTGAGCTGGAGCACACCATATATGGTTTTTTACCTAACGGTGATGCACCCTCAGTTCGCGAACCAAATTTATGATAGAAACCCTATCGAACTTGAAAAACAACAAGGTGAAGAAGGCGATCGGGGGCGGTGCCAGCGGAATTGGTGCACAGGAGGCAGTAGAAAGATTGAAAAGATTCCTGTCCGGGATGAACAAGAAGCGTCATGGTGAGAGGTCCTTTGATTCCACGTCCAAATCGAGGGAACCTTACGGTTTCTGCGCAGTGAAACCTCACGAACCTCTACGAGTGACCCTCGAGGACTTGCGCTCCGCCGAGAACAGAGGGAAGTGGTGGCTGGTTGGCGCAGCGTGGAACGGAGACCCTCTGTCTGAGAACAAGGAGAACCCGACGCGAAATGTGACCATGGCCGACAAGGAGAACCAACTCTTGAAGTTAGCTCGGAAACAGGGAATGAACACCGATATTCGGAGAAGTATCTTTGTGGTGCTGATGAGCAGCGAGGTGAGTCGGAGATCCAGCAACGCCTTTATGCTGTTCTCGACCTCTCCGACAGGACTATGTGGACGCTTGCGAAAGGCTCGGACAGTTGAACCTCACGGAGATTCAACAACGGGAAATCGTCCGGGTCCTCCTTCATTGTTGCGGTAATGTCCGTGATACCACCTCCTCTTGCCACGACCCCCCCGCTTGAAAGTGACCTGTTCTGCGCTACAGGAGAAGGTGTATAACCCATACTACACCCTCGTCTGTCAAGAACTATGTCGGTTTTCGCATTCCTACAGGATCACGTTACAGTTCTGCTTATGGGATTTCCTCCGCGAGTTAGGAGAGAGCAACGTAGGCGGTGTGGAACTACTGAAGCGTCAAGACGAGCTTGGGTTCTCATCTCAAGGGAAGTCAATCAACCGCTTCCGGTTGAGGAACACCGCCAGAGCGTATTCCTGGTGGGTTGCCAAGGACTGTTGTAGTTTGACTATTTTCAAGGTTAGCATCCCCGCCGCCCAGCATCTCAGTTACCCGCTGACGAAGTCGATAGCCTGTCGACTTTTTGACCCTCAAGGATCAGACCAGAAGCTTCTTCAAGGAATTCTTATTACAACTCTTTATCGATACCCAGATCTCAACACCTTCTGTGACGGAGAGCGCACAATCCATCGCTCAGAAACTCACATCACGGAACAGAGATTCTTTGGAGGACGTTTTCCGGAAAGCGAGTGTCCACGAGGGACTCAAAGCCGGGCTCCATTATTTCATCAACCGTGCGTTCAAGAGAGAAATGGAGGAGGATAGTGACGGGTTCGTGGCCTGGGCGGTCGAGACAGCTACGGAAGCATTGGGAGACAGTTTATGAGAGCCATTTTGTGCGCCATCATCATCTATCGTGATTTTTCAAATGCCAGTGTCACTACGATGCTCCCACTTTGACCGCCGAAGGTAAATGTCGGGTGTTGGATCCGCGAACTAAAAGTGGGTTTTCAAGATATGTATGTCAGTCAATGCTCAGTGCTCAGCACCGACAAGGTGGCACACCGGACACGCACTGGTATATTAGCCCGGTGTCCGGTACTATGAACACGGACTTCAATTCATCCTCCGTAAAGTTACAAGCTAGAAAACCTTCTGAGCGTAGAGTATGGACAGGAGCCTCTGTCTTACATGTGATCAGGAAACGACCGCCTGGCTTCATCAGCGCTGATAGACGTTGAGGGTACTGCCGATGGGGCGCATGGCCATTCTCGTCTTTCTTCCCGAGAGAAATAGCGTCAAATGTGCCCTTGTCGAGGACGAGATCCCAGCCGCTGGAAGTTTCGCCGTCCCTCGGCAGATCCTCTGTCAAAAAATTGTGGACAGTAAATTGAATCGAGGCTGCATCTTTTGTCTCCTTTTTCGAGGCGATAGACTTGGCGAGCGAGATCGCGTTCTCACTGTAATCGATACCGTGTATCTTCTTGGGATTGTACCCGACTTCGTGGACTGCGAACAGTAGCGTGCCGTTACCGCACCCGATCTCGAGAATTGACGGAGATTCCGTCGGGTCGGTCGAGATGGGATAATGATCCACGATCCAATCGACCATTTTCTCGACAGATTCAAGTCCAAACCTAAAAACAAGCGCACCCCGACCAGTTGGTGTCAGCATTCATTCGGTCGTGTGCAGGTGGTGAGGGTTGGGGTCACCAGATTTCTCCTTCATCGCCTATATCATTGAAGTTTTGGAGTTCCTCATCGTACGTATTATCCCAGCTGGCGTTGCCGGTGATTTGGATAATTAACGGGGTGCCCCCAGAACGTGCGCTTGCGTGTGGTCACTTACTGTTCTTTGGTCCCGAGTTTTGACGAAACGAAATCTTCACTCATAATCTTAGATGGTGTGGTCGGAGAGAGATGATCGGAGGTTGCGAGCCACGAGGGTCACGGAGGCAATGATAACGGCGCCACTGAGACTTTCTTCGGTACTCGAAGCTCGGCCTCCCTTTAGCAAAGATTGCTACAGTGCGGATCTGAACCAGGAGTGCCACTCGGCACCTCCATTCATCCTCTGTTCATATCCTTGTCACTTTTCGCTTGTAAGTCGGACTTTTCCAGGACCACCGATAATCGGTTATGAGGTCTGATCCAAAATCACCAGGTTTTTGGGGAGTTTGGTCGAGAACAGTGCGCAGGTGGTCGAAGATCTCAAACCCAAAAAAAAATTGGAACTTTCGCCCAATGACTGTCTCTGCACCTCTGGCTCAACGTCTATGCGTAACCCAGTTAATGGCCACTGGTGCTAACCAAAACTCGAGTCGGGAATTTCGTCCCTCCAGTGGCTTCAACACGGCCGAATCTTCGACTGGTCGTGGGGGCAACTGTACACGGGTACAGGAGCTGACAGATCGGTGTGCCGGGGGAACCCCCGGTCTCCGGGTATCACTCGTCTGGATCAAGCCAGGAGGGCCCGGCGGTACTAGTTACGGGAGTTCCTCAGGGTTCGATGTGGTATGCCACTTCTCTGCGGTAGGAGCAGGTTATGATGGGGGACCAGAAATAGGCTACCGCCCTGAAACGCTCCCATGGCCAGAAACTGGTCCCAGACTTGCTTCGAGTTTTTGACCAAGAACGTCAATCCCTCCTGCGTAAGGCATCCTCACTAGCAAAAAACAAACCGTTAGAGGTCCTAGAGGTGTAAAAATTCAATGTGCGAGTCTCGATTCAAATGTGGACACCGCTGATTTCGATCCGGTGGGAGTTTCTGGGGAGGGGAAGGTATTATGTCTGTGTATTATGTGAATGTAAAGGTACACGGTGTAATCTGGAAGGAGGACCAGTGAGTGCGTACAATTGGACACGCTCCCCCTTCCGCACCTATCTAAGGACGGAGTGTCGCTGCAATTCCAAGAGCGGAGCGAGGACTACCGTTTTTCAGTTTTATCCAACAAATCCTTCGCTTCGTTGATTTTGCTCGCGAGGTATGGGGCACCACCCCGATCCGGATGGTTGGCGAGCATGATTTGCCTATGGGCATCCTTAATCTTTGTCTTCAGAACCGGCCCATCCCTAAAGCACACACAAAACACTAAGACCCAGCACAGCTAGGGAATTAGACGAGAAACCCACTTGATACCGAGGATGGAAAGGGCCTCGTTCCTATCCATTTTGGCTTTAAAACCACCTTTGGCCCACTCCTGGGCAGCACCCCTCCCACCAAGAACGCCCCTTCTTAGAAGAGAGCGACCTGCGATGGCGGCTGCGATAGCTCCTACTCCGAGGATGATTGGTGTGGACATTTGGGAGAAAACGCGGGAGGATGAGGTGTCGGGAGCGGAGGAAGTTGCGCTGCTGCGTCACGTGCAGACGGAACGGCACAATCGCGACCTGGTTTCCTCCGAACCACTCAGACTATTAGACTCGCTCTTTACCCGCAAGATGGCTTCGGGGCAATACGGCAAAGCGCCCCCATTAGAGGGCAGGACCGAATTCGAGATATTGAAATCTTCACATCAGTATGCGCCGTAGCTGAATCCAACTTCAGGTGTTCTGATCCAGCTCTATAGGTTCCTTCGAGCAGACGAGGAGGAAGCCAAAGACCTCTCGTGGAACGACAAGGTCGCCAAAAAGTACTACGACAACCTCTACAAAGAATTCGCCGTATGCGACCTCAAACACTACAAATCCGGCAACGTACGCCAACCTCTCTCGCTGACGAAATATGTAACAAACCAGCTAACGAAACTAGTTCAGCCTACGTTGGCGGACGGAATCGGAGGTCCTTTCAGGTTCAGGCGAGACAACATGCGGAAACACCAGATGCCATCACCATTCTCCCGAACCCGACGACGATAGCTTTCATCTTAATACCGTCGAACTTCCCTTCGCTTATATCGAGAAAGGAGAATCGAAGAGCGCATTGGTGAAGGTGGTTCTGTGCGACAGGTGCATCAAGAAGTTGATGTACAAGAGAACGAAGGACAAAGAAGCTGCACGGGCTGCCGTTGCGTCGAAAACTCAGGAGAACGACGCCGTAGCTGGAACGGATGCCGCGGACACTTCCCTTGAGGACATCCCCAGGTCTCGCGGGGAAACCTCACGAGAACAGCGGGGTCCATCTAACGCCGATAGAAACGACGGCCGTCGGCGCAATCATTCTCGATCTCGTTCTCCTCATGATAGGCACCGCAAAAAACGCAGAGGGCATCGGAGGTCAAGATCACCTTGAGAGGTTCTATCGGTCATCGTTTCTACCTCCAAACCAACGACTTATACGATTTAATAAACAGTATAATCCTCCGAATAGCGGCCGCATCGGCTAGCCAACAAGCATGGAACCTGCTTGCCCCTCACACTGAGCGGGTGATGGATGGGCGTCAATGGTTAACCTCGCCGACGCATGATGTATACAGCTGGACTGTGGCTCTGCTTGTGATACAACCTAGGGGGTGGTTATACGACCGGCTGGCATACCCCTTGGAATGTTTAGCTCCGCTAGGTTCCAAACTCCGAGACTGCCCCAGGCCTGGAGTTAGACAGATTGTATGCAAGGCATAGTAAGCAAGCACGTCCACTACGCGGAGAGCAGCTTCCAAATACACAGTACTATAGTTCATCGTGCAGCATCCATGGATGAAATCTTTGGTGCACTGTCAACTACACCCAGAGCAGACGTTTCGAGCACATTCTTCTCCACCAACGCGGACACATATTCGCGCAGCCACGACTGACAATTCTTTATTTCGACCTTGACGCCGATCTGCGACAGGATTCAGTCTCCCGAGTAACCGACCAACGGATCGCTTGAGAACTCACTGAGTTATTACTGCTGCGCAAACTTTTGGATGGCGGCGGGATCGAGAGTGCGACATCTTCCAACGTATTGTTCGGGACATTATCGGTGTTCTGTCCCACTTCTTTCCGATCCTTGACGTGCTCGAACGTGACCTTGCCCAAGAGGAGCGTTTTAGCCACCCGCCTCATATCATCCCTACCGTAGTCCCTCTTGAACTCATGCTCGAACCCAACTGCGGGGTCTCCCAACACGTTGATCAGAGTACCAGCGTCAGTGCCCTTTGAGGACGGCACAAGGACTCCCCAATGGGATGGAAAGAGCCGAGAAGAGTAAATAACCAGAAAGATATCTTTCGTAGGCGATTGCATGGGGAGTGCTGCTGCGGTGATGGTGGTAAGTGGTGCTGAACAGTCGGACAGGGGTGGGATAGAACTTGTTTGGAAAGACGGGTCGATCCAGAGTACGTGGTAATCCCAACAATTCGGAACCGGCACGTTCGTTCAAGCAGCCTTTTACTAAGGTCAACGATTTGTGTCAGGGGATGAAAGTCCCCCCTGCTCTCCACGAGGGCCGTGGGGGGTTTGATCTTTAGCTGCTCCCTAGAGGACAATCCCTCACCCGCACGGAACAATCTGGTGTTCGTGGGATCGGACTGGTGCGGGGCGGCCGGTGAGGTGACTTCCTGGTTGGGTGTAGAACATGCACGGGCAACCAACCGATACAGAAACCAACGTAGGTACGTTCAAGGGAGTTACCAGTGAACTACTCCGAACGGGAGGGAGAGCCCTGGCCCGACCCGCTGGAGGAGGATGCCATTCGCAAACCGAGCTCGTAAACGCTGTAGATTGATGAATTACCTCTTCCGAGTGGGATAGGGAAGATAATGAAAAAAATAAAAACCTCCCGAAATCCTACTCGAGAGTGGCTGGCTCCTACTTGACGAACGGCCATGGCCCATTGTCCTCCCCAGGAATGGTCTCGCTCGTGAAACCCAACACCTGATACTGCTTCCCCATACCCGTCAAGTCTGTAAGCCTCTTCGCAGCCTTTTCAATCTCCTCTGCACGTTCTGGAGCCGCTTGTGATTTGAGAGCTTCGACCCGTACGTCGATCCCCATCCTGGTCAAGAAGTCGGCTTGTGATATGGGGCCATGGGTCAGGACTGATGGTAGGCGTGTCAGAGGAGGAAGATCCGTGAAGGGGGAGAGAGGACGGTGCATACGTGATTCGGAAACTGCTTCCTTCAGGAATGCAAAGTCTACATTCGCGGTCAAGTCGCATTCGCCGGGTTGATAGAACACATCGACGAGTTTGTGATCTTTGAATGCCTAATGAGACTCGCTCAGCCAGCCTCATGAAAGGAATGCAGGGGGTCGGTTTACCCTGAACGAATCTCCATGTAAATGATCGCCACCATAGTCGATTATCAACGCTGCGCCACCAAGACTCGAGCCTTCCGTCTTGGTGGATAACAGCTTTCCGATTTGGTGAGCGATTTTGAACGAGGCAGGTGAGACCTCCACGCGCGTCCCGATCCGGAGCTCCTTGAATCTATGAGAAGCGAAACCAAGGAGAGAAGAGGATTGACTAGGTTGGGAAGCGACCAGGCGGAAATTAGAATTGATTGTATGGGTGCAACTTTTTTCCCTTTGCTCGTGGAGGGTAGTGGTCGAGCCTGGGGGTGTGAAAATTGTTGTGGTTTTGGGTTTGGATGAGGTCGAGTCGATCTTGATCTCTTGCCATCCTTTTTGAGATTTCTGTGGCCGTCAGGACTCATCCGAGTATATTTTTTTTCGAAGGCAACAGACTGACCTCGATCAAATGAAACGGCAGAGCATCAAAAAACTCGTGTGCGAGAACCATAGTGTATTGCTCATCTGTCGGCGTGATAGCATCCAAGTTATCGTGCCATTGGACATTCCAGCCGTACTTCTCGACAAAAGGCTTCAAGGCCTGCTTCTGCACAGACCGCAGGGGGTGGCTCGTCTCTACTAGGTGTATCTCCTGCATCGCTGTCTTAGATGCGGGGAATTGCGAGAACGCCTATGAGATTCAACCGTCAGCTGGGTGTATGCGGGAGTGGAAGTGATGGGTCCCGTACCCTGAGGATGTCGGCCATTAATGTCCCCTTACCCGGTCCAAGCTCGATGATACGGATGGGAGAAGAACTTCCGTTTGCCAACCACCGCGTCAAAAACCAAATACCAACGAGCTACTCAGGATGTCAGCCAAAGCAGGCAATGAAACTATGCCTATGTTGCAGACAGACCTCCCCGAACACTTGGCTAATCTCCGGGCTCGTGATGAAATCTCCTCGAGCCCCAAGAATGTCGTGTAACGGCTTCGTGTAATATCCTTCCGTTGGATGGGCGAGACATAGGGACATGTATTCCGAGAACGAAACGGGGCCATTTGCCTTCAACCCTGGCCTGAGTCACTCAACACTGTAGCTGAAGAGGCGACACAAAACCTACCTTAATGGTGTCCAAGATAATCTTCTCGACCCTCGTGACCGGACGTGTCTCACTGAATACAGAGCCATGAGTCGCGAGATTCCTTCGAAACCGCGACACTAGTTGACTCCCAGGCTTGATGGTGTGTATGTGGTTCACAGCTCTAGGTAAAGTATGGGCCCAACGTGCAGACTGATGGAAGCAGTTCATCGTGCGGGAAGTGAACGGGTCCGAGACCGTGAGTCGAAGCGAGGTCCGTTGACTCTCCCTCCGGAAGCGGGTTTGTCAATTCCAGTGGACTCTCGATCACAGCCACAAGCTCAATTTTCCCACTTATAAGTCCTCGTCCTCCCCCCTCAAGCAAAATCCTCAATCACCTCAAAGCGCATCAACCATGGCTACTCGTGCGTAATCATCCACCGGAAAAGCTTCCACTTGACCAGGAGCACCACCAATCGCAGGTCTCCAATTCGAAAACAGCAGCGACATCGGAGTCTTCTCCAAACTCACAAACAGTTACTGCCTCTGTGCGATCCAGGGCAGCACAAATTTCTACTCGGCCTTTGAGTCCGAGCTCGGCGACGTCATCCCCATCGTTCACACCTCTATCGGTGGAACGCGGATCGTCGGTCGATTAACTACTGGTGAGCCTTGCCATCGCTCCCCTACTCATAGTGCTGAAATTTTGGTTGCGATATAGGGAACAGGCACGGCCTTCTCGTCCCATCAACAACGAACGACCAGGAGCTTCAGCACCTCCGAAACTCCCTTCCAGATTCAGTCGCCGTTCAACGGGTAGAGGAGCGATTATCTGCCCTCGGAAACGTCATCGCATGCAACGACTATGTCGCCCTCGTACACCCAGATATTGATCGCGAAACTGAGGAAATCGTTGCTGACGTGTTGAAGGTCGAAGTCTTCCGACAGACGATCGCCGATAATGTCCTCGTGGGAAGTTATTGTGCCATCTCGAACCAGGGAGGACTCGTGCACCCCAAGACGAGCGTGCAAGATCAAGATGAGCTGAGCAGCTTGCTGCAGGTGCCTCTAGTGGTATGTCTTCAAGCTCTCCTATGGGTTGGGGGTGTTTGAACCGGGACATCTCAAGGCTGGTACAGTAAACCGTGGTTCCGATGTGATTGGAGCCGGTCTCGTCGTAAACGACTGGTGTGCATTCACTGGGTTTGATACGACAGCGATGGAAATTAGCGTGATCGAAGCCACCTTCAGTCAGTCTACGTCCTTCCCTCTCTCCATCCACGTTGGATATTCATCACTGATTCCTCCCTCCAGAACTCCAGGGACAAGATCAAGCCGCCGTTATCGGTGGCATGCGCGAGTCCCTCGTAGACAACTGGGCTTAGTTTGTGTTTGCAACTCACGGTTATCATGGTGTCGATACCCACTCCATCCCCTCCACCCTCTTGCACAAAAACCACGACGCTCTAAGCCTGTACACTAGATTGACGCCTTTTACATCTTGTAATGCATACCGCACAATTTCTTGTCGTTTTGTCTCCCTGCCTCACCTGCGAGCATACCTCTCCCGACAGAGAGACACCGAGCTGTTGGTGATACGATGTCCAATTGCGAACCAAGGGACCCGGGTACAGTATTGGCAGTGTATAACCTGACCAATTCCTTACCAGGCCGTCATCGATTGTATTCATCCACAATGGGTCGGCCACGGAGACCGCGGATCTAGCAGAGAATTGGAAAGAGGGAGAAAGACCCGTCAATCAACTTGGAAATTCGAGAAGCACAAACCCCAAAACGCGACGACGGAGGCCAATAAAAAAACAGACAGCGTGATGCAGACGCAGGGTCATCGCCGGAAGCTTCTAGCCAGCGGTGGGGACACGCAAGACGAAACTCGTACAGATCTTGATCGGCCCGGGCGGAGGTGAAGGTTTATATATCGCTCGAAGAAGTGTCTCGCAATTATATTTGCCAGCGGAAGAATAGTTCGTCCGATAAGATGGATCATCCTCGCTGCTTTTGTAGAACGGGAACGAATTCCTTGGCTCGGCGACCGTTGTGAGGGAGACCCTGGAACGAGCATCAAGAAGCGAAGAAAGATTGAGGGAGGGGGAAGGTGATATGCAGGGTTCCAAGCAGAGGTTGACGGGCGCGAACTTTGGGAAATGCAGGAGGGTTACAATGGATAGATATAAGTCCTGTGCGCAATGCGGACGCTACAAACACGAGAAGATAAAAAGACAGCCAGTGTTAATACACAATCTCGTCGGAAATAAGAAAAAAAAAACATAACATTTGGGAAACGAAGGGTCGCACGAGAAGTGCCAAAGGTGGAAGGGGGCAAGCATAAGGTTGACCTGGACTTCCACAACATGCACACACGATGCGGTCACCTCGTCACCTGGAGGTATCATCGCGGCTGTCATCCCAACCCGATCGCGTAATCCATAACAGACTCGGGTCAGGAGAAGTCCTCTCCCGCAAAGGAGTCGCTCAAGTCTTCAAAACTTCCCCTCTCCTCCTCGCCTCCCTCTTCTGCTTGATCCTCATGAGATACTGATTCCTATGAACCATCCACTCCGCCTCGTCCGCAATGATCGGAACCGGAGGTTCGGATCCCAAGCCCGTATCCCCGCCACCGCTAGGAGTGAACACCTCAGCAGTAAAGGCGGTTTCAGACGTGAAGGTGGTGGTAATCGACAGAGGAGTCGGTGAGAGTTGGGGCGTCGATGCGTTAGTCGTGATATCGATGTCCATCACCTCGGACATAGGCGTAGTCGGCGTCAGACACCTAGCTTCGAACCCTCGGGCCTTGACCTTCTCGCAAACCTCCACTCCTGCAGCTGATAAAACCTCGACAATCGGAGCATGATCGCGGGGCTCCTGCATCTTGTGCATAAACAAAGATTTCAGCCTTTTCACGCGGCCATCAAAAACAAAAGCCCAGTCAATCTTCATCTCGTCGTCATTGGTAGGGGATCACGTACCCTGGACCGAGTACAAATTCCCCGCCCAACTGTTCACAGTTATCGTGTGATGCCCTCGCGGCAGCTGCTCTAACCGCAATCCTCAACGATATCCACCGCCCACCGTGCTTGACGTGACTCTTCCTTCCACCGCCCTCACTTGAACCTCTGGGTTGCACGTCACTGATTTTGAGTAATCTGAGAGCATCGTGCAACTGCCGGGATGGATCTGTATACACCTTGAACGGGATTTTCAGCAATTCTAAGTACAATAAAATTAGTTTCGTCGAATGTGTGGGCCTCGAAACGTGGACCAAGACATACTTTTGTATGCTTTGATCGCCCCGGGCGTACCATTCCCAATCAGAACCAAATCCACTCCCCTCTTCCCCAAAATCTCTGGGTTAACGCTGTTCAATATCGAACGAACGTAATCTTGACAGCACAAGCACCAAAAATGACGGATGAGGATAACGACGACTTTGCGATCCCTGAACAGGGCACCAAATAATATTTGCCCGCCATTCTCCCCTGTGATCGTTGTGGCGGCGGCCGTGACGAGGTCAATGCTGGTTGGAGGGAGGAGGTTCACAAATGAGTGGATGGGCGCGGTGGGGCTGAAAGGAATCATCAGGGAAAGGGGTGGCGAAGCGGCAGGAGGAGAGATGGTCAGGGGAGTATCTTCGGATGTGGGATCGACTTTCGGTCGTTTCTCCTCCACCGATTGACTCCGTATAGCGGGTCCAGGACCGGAGGCTGGTTGTGAAGTAGTTGAAAGATCCTTTGAACAGCCCCGGAAGAACTCCTGGCGACGAGGGTAAGAGTCGAACTGGTCGCGGCTTCGCCAGCCGGGAATCATTGCCATTTCTTCGGGTCTATATGGTAAAGGACTGGATCGCGCGTGCCCAGGAACCTCGGGTAACGGTCTCCTCCCGACCTTCCCGGAATCAGGGATCGTGGGTCCATCAAGTCTAGTCACGGCCCATCCAGGTCGTTGTGGTGATACAGATGACGTATCTGTCGTCAGAGAAAACTGTTCGCTCGGTGTCGTCCGGGCCTGCCCCTCTTCAGCGCCGGGCGAGGAAGAATCGGTGGAAAATGAAAGGGAGGAATGTCGCGACAGCGGCACGAATTCGATGGAACTCGTGGGGGTCGTGGTTTCTTCTGGAGGCGCGAAGTGAAGCTGTGAAATTTGGGAACATGAGGAAGGGGATGATCCCGGGTCTTGTGGGTCGGTGGCATCTTCTTCTTCGGAAACAAACTGCAGCTCAGATAAGGAGGAACGAGCGGAGGTAGGTCGCTCGTCAAGTCCTCCTGCAACGGTTCCCACCGAAAACCATGGAGGGGTCGCATGGAGGCGAGTGAGGGCCGGTCGTCGATCCCAACTTCCCTCAATCATCTTTCTTCTTTGTACGCCTTGAACCTCTGAAAATTAACGTAGATCTGGATGATGAGGAACGCCGAGATTTCGACAGCCCAGGCGTATGGTATACCAGCTGAAAAGGTTTCGCGACGGTGGGGAATGGCAGACTCAGCTGGGACGGATAGTGTCGGTCGACAGCACCAAGGTGACGTTTGGGGACGAACAGGGGTGCAAGGGAACCGTGAAAAGTCTTTGCCGGGTGGTATATACTTGAAGTAAAAGATGCGAACGGGGGATCAGTACGGTCTATTGGTGAAGACCCTTCTGCTGGACCCTTGGGGATATATGTATCACGGGGATGACCAGCAAGTCACTCCGCGAAGGAGATGCGCTGAGGTCTTTCTGACGGCGTCGAGGTTCCCTGCACGGTATAAGAAGTATATCAGCTTCTGTGCCCCGCCGGTTGACGTACGACGGGCAGTATGAAAACAGGAAATCTGTTGCGGAGCCGTTCGACAATGTCACCTGAAACATCTTGTGAGACATCGGTATTCAATAAACCCCAATAGTGGATGCTCTGGCCCATCAAGAACGTGTAGGAGGCATATAGCAAAATCAAGGACGCCGGGTTTCAGCACCGGTTGTTCAATAGATGAACGTGAGGCTGCATGAGGTCTCGGATCGGCGAAAGGGTGATCCGTGCAACAGATGGCAATTTTCTGAGTGGGGGTCATGCCCCTAGTCGAGAAAGATGTGTTTGGAGAGTTCCGCTGTCCGTTGCCTGGTGATCCCTCCCATGGTTCCCCGACTTGGTGGAGGTGGAGGCAATACGAAAACACGGTCGATCATTCAGAAAGCTCCGATCGAATCCCCCCTTACCGCGGGAAGCGGGACTGTACCGTATCCGTTGAATAAATCGCGAACCGGTATCTTCAGAAAAGTCCAGGCAATGGAATGCAAAGGGGGTGAAAAAGCCTTGACGTGCCGACTTTACGGTCATCTCCTCGGGATTCTCCAAGCCTTTCTGAGCCCCTGAGGTAAACTCCCGACGAAGAATCACAATCCATTCAACGGGAATACCTATAGCTCGTTGCCCGTGATGTAACCGATATTCGCAACACCGCGTCCCTCGTATGAAAGCTACGACTAAGCGCAGGAATTCATGTCCACAGGAGGAAAAATCCAACCGAATCGTGAGGCCGCATCCACTGGCAATGATGTCCTTAGCTCACGAACCTGGGTCGCGTCCGGTCTTTTCCCGCCCATCATCAAGGATGTTGACAAGGGAGCATCACCCCATCGCCCGTGTCCCCGGGCCCTAGGCTGGACGCCCAGCCACTGTTCTGATATATAGCGTATAAATGTGAACATAGTTTCGCGTTCACTTTGATCTACACCACCTAATCAGGCCGGTTTAGTCAGACCCTTGCACTCACCTAACCCGCGCGAAGAGTGAGACCGTCTTTTCTACCTATCATAAGGGGGGAGCCGTGTTCGATTTTCGATGATCCTAGCCCCGTATCGAGTAGTGCCACGTCAAAATTAAGGCAGCTATCAGTGAACGAGTAGGGGCCTGTTCGCTTTCACATGCAAAGGATTGTAAACGAGTTAATTGTAACGGTTGGAGATGATCATGGTTTGGGGTGGGTCAAAACAGATACGAAACAGACATTGTCATGCAACTTGAAGGATGGAGGGTAGGTTACTGATATTGGAGGCGAATCTAAGGAACGTGGCAGTGTGAATGAGGAATGAAAAGGATGTCTTTGTGAAGGTCGGGAAAACAGTCGTTGTATCCGGGTTAGCCCAGGCCCAACGATGATCTCGGCTAGCCGGATTAACAGTGTCCGAACGTTGGGCCACCAGTCTCGGGTTCAAACATTAGCTGCAACGTGAGGTATGATTAGTGGTTGGAAGTACACGTCCTACGGCAACGATGCCCTACCTTGATGGTCTGTGCGGTAGTATACACCATTGCCAGTGTGCCGAACACCATTAGGGCAATATCGCTGACTTTCTCCCTCCTCGTGCGCGCACATGCTTTGTAATGGAGCATCGGCGGATACACGTAGCAGAGGGGGACGCTAGAGTTGATAATTGCGTAAGGATGCATACGGGAGCGCTGGCACGGTGGTGAACCCACCAAGCGAAACTCCCAATAAAGGCCACAAACTTGTCCAAGTCATTTGCGCCAGCCCAACTGATTGCCGTGCAGAGCACAACCATGGAGAAACGAAACACATTCTTCTGCCACTTGACTAAGAGATCCTGTTTTCCGCTCCGGGTGAAGAGACCGTTCTCCATGATCCTGAGAGCTGGGAAAAGCTGCAGAGGGGTAGACAACAAAATGGCCATGGAGTATAGGAATTGCACCTATCATGCAATTGGATATCCAAACGAGTACGCGATCTTCAAGGAGGACTCACAACTTGGACCATCTTGCTGCGGGGGTCGAGGTTCACAATTACGACTGTTTGGATCTTATCTCCAAATGTCAAGTAAGCGAGCGCACCGGCACCTCCAAACAGGACTGCAATTCCAGAAACGCCGCGGTTAGCCTACAATCGGCTAGTGGTATGGGACTTTCCACTCACAAATCAGAAAGATCATGACGCTGGTCAACACTTTGGGGAATTTCCTAGGTTCCTTCATGGCATCGGTAATGGGGATGATCAACCCGATACCCTCTAGGTGCGATCTGAGCACCCCAGCCAGCCAATGCATAAAATGAAGACAGCTCACCAAAACTGAAGACCGCCGTGCTACCCGTAATGAATCAGTGAGGTGTATGGTGACGGGCGGCGGTGGGACGAATAACTCACCCAATCAGGAGCGGGAAGTCCCTCTCATTAAACATTGCCACCTTAGCGACCCCATGTTCGGCGATGAGCGAAAATTCACTGGAGAAGATATAGACCAATCCAGCCAAGATGAAAACGTCAGCCACCAGAGCGGTCGTGCTTAGTTTCGCGAGGTTGCGTATGAGTGCGAACGGCAGGAAAATGACGAGCTGCATCAGGATGAAATACTGGACGGGAATGACCTTCATGCAGTTCGTAACGGCCATGACGAAAGCCTGCAAATGACGTCAGTACCTTTGTTGGAAAAAATGTGCCGAGGTGACCAACCCTCAAATTCTCTGCCACAAAGATCGTGTAAGCAGAAACGAAACCCAGCTGAGAAACAGTGATAGAAGTGAGGATAGCGGTCCGCATATATGGACCATATAACGCTCCTCCCATATCTAAACGAATGATTGTCAAGGGGCAGATTCCTCATGTCGACACTGGACATACCACCGAAGCTCCCGGAGACGACAAACTTGGTCTTAACCAATAACAAGAAGGACCATAGTGAAATCAAAGCAATGAAGACAAGAACCAAACTCGAGAACAGGATCCCTCCATTGTAGAACCTGGGCCGAGTTCAGTACGGGAGGAGCAGCAGACGAGCAGGATTTGGATAAACTCACGCTTTACCCAAAAACAGTACACCGGTGCCGACAAAGGCTTTTAATAACTGCAGAAATCATTAGCATCTGGAAGGGCACGGCAACAACAGCTCTGGGCGTACCATCAACACCGCGTCGGTGACCGATGCTTCTCCATGGGCAGAAACGGAGCTCGCTCTCTTTCTCCTAATACGGGAACCATGGCGGGCACCTTTTGAAATGGTGCTTTGCATCAGAGGCGTTGTCTCATCGTGTGGTTTGGCCAAATCGGGTTCAAAATGAATGGACGACGAAAGCGCAGTCTCCGCCCGAGTAAGGGACCTGTGCAAACCCGCCTCCTCGTCCTCAGGGAAGGCCTCTTCGTCCTCTTCTTCGATTTCTTCCAAATCTTCACCAGCCTTGATAACCACGCATTAGACAACACACAAGAGATGAGCGTAGTGATGTTTACAAAGTGACCGAAGAGATACAAGAATTCGATGAAGCTCGAAACCATCTCGGGCTCTTCTTCACCCTGTTCATGGGCCCTCATGAGCAGATAGTTCCTTCGGAACCCTCCCGGTTCATGTAAGTTGGCGAAGGTGGGATTGACGCTCGAACGCGTCGAGCCTGCGAAGGAGGCAGACCGAGGACGCGCACCACGACGTTGGTCGACTTCCCACTTGTAGATGTTATGGGTCAAGTCCGCGCCAGGCGTGTGATAAGGTATCGGGAAAGGTTCGGAGTCTTCTCTCGCAAGAGCCGGGTCACGAGCTGTATTGACAGATTGTCGTTTGGATTTTGAAGGTCCCTCACCCCGATCGGTGAAAGACCCAAACGAAGACTTCCTGTCCAGCTGCTGGTCGCGTTGCTCCCGAGAAACCAGATGCCTTCTGAGGATCCTAGCCTTCTCCTCGTCGGTGAGTTCCTCGAACGGATTCTCATATCCACTCGCGGGGGTTCTTGTACCACTTCCAGGACCTCCTGGAGCTTGCATACGGATTCCACCGATGATGGGGGTTCCGGTACCACTTCCAGGACCTCCTGGTGCTTGCATACGGATTCCGCCGATGATAGGGGTTCCGGCTGCACTGGGGCGATACGAACCAGGGCCCTGGATGCCGATGTTTGTGCTAGACGAGTTAATTGGGATGCTCCTGGGCGGGATGTTAGGTACGGGCGGAGTGCCATACTGAGCTCGTAGGGCTCGAATGTTCGGAGAGCCTGAGATAGGAGAACCGTCGATGTTCTGACTCTGGGGGGTGCCCGGGCGGATGTTCACTGGCCTCGTTGGGGTCGACATTTCTGTGGGGATGAAAAAAGCGGAAGACAAAATCTCCCAAGGACACACGTGACGCCACTCTCTTATGTTGCGACTCGCACGACGCGGCGAATTCTGTGTTTGGATTCACAACCTAGATGACTCCTCTCATCTCCTCCACTATCTCATCTGCAATCGAAAGAGTGCAGCAGCAGGTCGTCTCCGCTGCCCTAGTCTACACTACCCATGAGCGGTGGCCCCTGTCGCCAACGCAGGCACTTCCCAGATCGCCCCTGCGCATCAGCGTTTTGGACTCATCCTTCAACCCTCCAACACTCGCTCATCTTGCCCTCACGAACGCTCCAAATCCTTTCCCCCCGACGTCCGATTACGACGCCAAGTTGTTGTTATTGTCTGTCAGAAATGCGGACAAACGACTTCAAGAGGGCGACGCGACCCTCTGCCAAAGGGTCGAACTGATGTCTCTGTTGGCCACAAGGATCCATTGCGACGGTCCCAGTTCGCCTCCGAACATTGCAGTTGGTCTCGTGAACGAGCCGGCATTCACCGCCAAGTCTTCGACCTTACATAGGTTCCTGGATGATCGTCTCGCGGAGCTGACATCCAATCCATCGCTTTCTACGTCCACCCAGCTCACATTCTTGATGGGTTCGTCGCAATATATGCATCGGGTTCGTTTGACTTAGACTTTCCGGATCTATTTGGTGACCACTAGGCTTCGATACCCTCCAGCGCGTACTTTCCCCACGGTACTACCCTTCAGAAGACGAGATGCACCGATCGTTGGGTGTATTCCTCTCTCAAGATGGTGACGACTCGCGAATCGTTTGCGCAAGAAGGTTTATAAATGGGAAGGACAGTGAAATAAAAAGCCTGCCGGCAGCTAAGCCCTACCTTGGATCTGGCCGGGTAGCCCTCATTAACATAGGCAGGACAGAGATGTCCCTGAGCTCTAGTGCGCTGAGAACGCAGTGCCGGAATGGTGATCAATCATGGTCGACTGCGACCACAGCAGAGATTTGTCAATATATCGTTGATCACAAATTATACCATTCTATTTGACCAATGTAGGATACAAGTGATGGGAGAGAAACGTATAAAACAGGGTTGCACAGAAAACAACGCGAGTGCAAAGAGTTGGTGGGGGTGAAAAGTGACACTGATAGATTGTCAGAGCAGGTGAGATATCATGCAGTTGAAGCTTGAGCGAACGCAATGGCGGTGGTCTGCAGGAGTCGGGTCAGTCGTAGAGTCCAGTGTGAGATTCCGTGTCGTCTTACCTCAGAGTGGCTGAGAGAGATGTGGATGGTCTTAATTCCCTTGCTGTCGGCAGCGGCCTTAGCATCTCCGTGGAGGATAACTCGTGGAGCACCACCCTCGTCCGGAAGGATCTCAATCTCACGCATTGCAGCGCCGGCACCCTTTGAAGCGACACCGAGGGATTTGAATACAGCTTCCTTTCCGGCCCATCGAGCGGCGAATGAGGACTGTGAGGATGATTGGGCTTGACAGTACGTGATCTCTGCTTCAGTGAAATTCCTTTCGACGAATGTGGGGTTGTGAGAGGGGACAGCAGAGATAAGCTCCTGGTCCACCCCAACGCCAGCAACCGAATCGCCATCGGAAAGGAGATCGGAAACCGATTGCACCTGGTTGAGGACGGGCTTCTGCTCAGTCACGAGCTTCGTAAAAGTGTACTGGCCAGTTCGGGTGCTCAGGGTGGCTCGAGCCAGTGAGTTCAACAACACCTTGCTCTCGACGTCGGGAGTGTAAGGGGGACCGTCCTTAATCTTGACGAGAGAATTGTGGGTCATCATCTCCGACATAGCCTTGTAGGATTGCAGATAGCGGAGACGGTTTCGCTCCTTGTAAGCCTCGTACACGGAGGGTTCGAGAGCAGCCAACAGGTAACGAGGATGGACGACGAGAGCAGTACCGCCAACTTGGCCAAAACCGAACGAGGACATGACACCGGCACGGATTCCATCGGTATGTATCGATTTCGAGGGGAACACGAGGTAGGTGTGCTTGCGGAACTCGGCGTCGACGTTATCGTTGTTGCGGTTTCCAGGGATGATGCCAGTATTGACCGACTGCAAGAGGCCGATCATCTGCCAAGCAGCAGATCCGCCCTTGGAGTGACCAACGAGGCTCTTCTGAGCAACGATCGGAATTGCGTTACCGGGCGTACGAGAAATTTGCGTGAAGACGTCGTTCCAGATGTGGGTTTCGTTGCGCTCGTTGGCTCCAGTACTGGTTCCATGGATGGAAAGAACACCAAGGTCGTCTGGCGTAAGACCCCAAACGGCAAGCGCACGGCGAAGTGGAGCAATCCTCGGGTCTGAACCCTCCAGCATTCCGTAGGTGGCCAGTGCCTCCTTCTCCTGAAGAGCACCCTGGAGTTCGACGTCTGACAGCCTCGTGGCAAAGTATTCTTCGTCAACTTCACCCTGAGCCTTGGAAGCGTGAAGCTCCTCCCGGATCTGATCGTTTTCGAGGTTCATCCAGTCTGAGATCTGCTTGCGACGGAAAGCAAGTTGGCGAGATCGGTAACTGATGTCCAAGATTGGTAGTGGGTGCTTCGAAGGAATCTCGCGAGCGATGGAGAGTGCCCCGACCCCTGGAGCAGGAATAGATCGTCCGGCCTTGTCGCTGTAACGTCATCGGGATCAGACCGTATACCACGCACGTAAAAAACGGGGCCTTACGTGGAAGTGGACGTGAAAGCGACGATGCCACGGATGGGGGCACCGAGTGCGAGAGCCGTCCTTGCAGACATGAGGATGTGGACGCCGGTTCCCTGAGACTCCATGAAGCCGGCACGAGTAGTAGTAGCTGGTCGAGACATCTCTGTTGGCTCGCGACCCATTGCAAACTCGGTTTCGCTATTGGTGGTAGCCTTCATGTTGGCGAACTCGTAGGACCCTTCCTCGCTGATATCGTCGAAACCACCGGCGATCATTACTTTGGCCTTTCCGGACAACAAGGTATCACAGGCGATCTCGATGGACTGTAAAGCGGTTGCACTGTAAAAGTTGATTAATCTATATTGGATCATCGCCTGAAAAAATCACTCACCAAGCACCAACGGGGATCTTGATCGGGCCGCTGGAAGACAACAGGAGCAAGTTGACCCATCCAGCAGTGGTGTTGATGAAGCTGTTGATGCAGCGTCAGTGAAACGTACTCCGGTAGATGTGCCAAACCTACGTCTCCTGCAAGACATCGTTCTGGACCTCCTTCTCCTCACGACGATCCTTGAACATCTTCTGCAAACTTGTCATACCACCCATACCGCTTCCCAAACTCGAACCAACTTCTGAAGGATGCATATACTTGTAGAGTTCGTAGGGATCAGTGATGCCGGACATGTTCAGTGCTTCCGCAGTGCAGACGAGGGCCCATAGCGTGATGCGGTCAACTTGAGAAGCAATATCGTCGGGGATACCATATCGGCCGGCATCCCAACCAGTAGGGATCTGTCCAGCGACATGGCGGTTGAATTCGAAAGCCTTGGGAACAAGAATCCTGGAGCCTTTCTTGAACTTCACAAACCACTCTCCGCCTTCGCCCGTCCAAATGTCGCACTTGGCGCCATGCTCGTTCTTGAACTTCTTGGCGTCAGCCTCAGAGACTTCCATGGGCTCCAGGTCGTGGACAAGCTCGACTTCCTGGTGGAAGACCTTCTTCTTGGGATCGTATCCGCGCCATAACTCCGGTTCTGTGCGTACGCCATTAGAATTAGGTTAAGACGAAGTAATGAGCTGCTTACCAATCAACCTCACACCGGCATGTGCCAATATATCCTTCTCGAACTTGCTCTTTACGTCTTTCTCGTCGACAGGCTCACCGGACTTCGATTCAACCCAGCCAACATACAACGAACCATCCTTGAGACGACCATCGAAGTGCTTGACGTACCCCATGATCCAAGCCATCTCGACCCAACCCTCCAATGTGAAATCACCGCGAACCTCCATCTCCCATCGGGTCCTCGAGCTACCCCATGGACCAACCTCAGCGAACCCGGTGTTGACGATCACCTTGTCTAGATCAATGAGGTTACGGAGTTTGGAAAGGTCTCCCAAAGACTCAGCCGAGGGTAGGGCGGGGAAATCGAACTTGAAGTTGGCACGAGGGGTAACGTGGACGGTCTGGAGGACACGTTCGGCCTCAACGCCATTAATTACCTTGAAGTCAGCCGCATTGTCCCTGGCAATGGCGCGACGGGAATCGCTCTTCTTCATAATGTCCGATCGGATGCGCGACGTGATATCGGCGAGGTCAGGAAGACGATCCATACCACCATTGAGATCAGCCCAGATGGGTTCGACTTGTGTGATACTGAAGAGGAGTGGATGCATCAAGCCGAGGATGTTGAAAGCCATCTCCTTGGCAGAGAACGTCCTGACACCATACGACTCGAGCTCCTGGGAGACCAAGCTAGCTGCACTCATCAAACCGGTGCCACGGGTCCATCTGGAAAATAGGTCAGAAAAGCGGCAAAAGAGCCTGTTTGTGATCACGCACCCAATGACGGCACCAGCGAGACAGAGGTATTCACCCCAGCTCTCAGCGCTCCAACGGTTGAAGAGAGTTTCCAGAGAGATCTTGGACTCTGAATAGAGACCATCGTTACCGAAGAGACCATGGTTAGGAGACAGGGGAAGGATAACTTGAGTGGGGCGAGTGACGAAGTTTCGGCTGGCCTTCTTGTTCTTTACCGCACCCATGAGACGGAGAATGTTGACCAACATTATTCGGTGAGCAAGCTCGGATTTGTCATCCAAACCGTCAATCTCGCGGCCATTCTCGGGGAGGGCAGCAAAAGGCAGAATGTAGTCTAGGTCCATGCCGAGCGAGGTGTAGATGTAATCGATCAAGGCCTCGACATCCTGCTTTGAAGCTTGGTTGAAGGGAACGACGGTGAGAGCGGAACCCTTGCTGCCATGACGCTGGAAGATAGCCTGGTAGTACTCGACGGTTGCGCGGCTGTAGCGGGAAGTAGTGATGACGACGTGGGCACCTCCAGACAAAAGACCCTTGAGAATTTCGACACCGATTGAGCCCTTTCCGACGCCGGTAAGCAGGGCATTCTTATCCTTGAACGAGGTACCGGAAGTGGCGATCTCGTTGAGGATGTCGAGGTAGACTCCTGTGAGGTTGCTACTGTACTCCCAGTTTGTTCCGACCTTGCGCTTGAGATGGAGGAGAGGAATCTTGTCCTCAGAGATAGAGGGTCCGCCAGGAACCTGGGGGCGCAGGAACTGTGAAGATGCGCGACGAGTGCGTGGCTGAGGAGCTCCCTTGACCTTGATCTCGGGCCCCTTGGTGCTGAGAGAGTTGATGACTGAGTCGTACAAGTCTTTGATTCGGCTGACTTGTTCCTCGCTGATACCCGGCTGAGACTGGACAACGTTCCAAAGCTTGAGGACGCTGGCGTGAACTTTATCGACGTTCATCGGAGTGTTGACCGCGTTGCTGCTGGACATCTCTTCGACATACGCCTCAAGCTTCCTGACGCCTTCACGGACGACCTCGGTCACAATAATGTCGCCCTTCTCGTTGATCTCGACGTTCGGTGCAGTTGGGAATGTCACTGCATAGCTCATCAGCAAAGGCGGCATGGATATCGGTTTAAAGGGACATACCATCTTTGTAGAGAGGTGCGCTGTTCACAACCTCACGACAGTTCTCGATGAGCTGTTGGCCGAACTGCTTGGCGAGGGCGTAGTTCTCTCCGAGCATAGGATTGCAGGCGTTGACGCTGTACTGCATGAACTGGTAGAGGTCGGGATCGGCACGATTGAGGATATCGATGCAACGGGCGGTGATCTCGCGGTCGACAGTGGTGAGCTTTCCATGGATGATGTCATACCACATGAGGAGAGAATCTTGTCGAGCCCAGTTCCAAGAGGAGTCGAAACGACGGGCTTTGAGAGCATCGAAGGCGGGGAGGATACCGTCAACGTAGAAATCGCCGTGCTCACGGTTGATAGCATCCAAACGTGACTGAAGAGCGAGAGAATTAGTCTTCTCTGCATCGTATTTGAGATCACCGGCGCGGGAATCCTTCTTGAGGTAACGAGAGTAGAGCTCAATCTGCTGGCCGGCGAACTGGTACTGCTCCGTTTGAAATTTGACGAATTCCTCACTGTTCATCACAGCCCCTCCTCCGCCTCCCCCACCGCCGGAACCACCGGACGAAGCAGACGACAATGTGATACCCGAGCGCTGGGCATAGAGAGCAACGGCCCCGTCAAACCACGCTTTCGCCTCAGCCTCGGAACCAAAGCGTTTGGCAGGTTCCATAGTGGTACCAAGGAGGAGAACGCCATCCGCACGTTGAGGTCCGAGACCCCAACTTTTCGAGAGGTAGGACTTGATAGCGCTGAGGTTGAAACCGCCGGGCATCTTTCCACCAATGAGACGGGAGACGAGTCCTGTCGTGTACTTGCCAAGATTTCCGGAGAAGCCAACGCCAAGAGCGGCACCGAGTTCCTCGAGCGGGAGCTCTTCGCCCTTCTCAGGAGCAGAACTGAACTCCAGGCCAAGGTCACCGAGGATTTCATTTTGTAGAGTAGATTTACCGCCAACAAGGTCTTTGATGGATTTGGATAGGGGAACCTCATTAGCGGGCTTCTTCAGCTTCTGGGCGATGATGACCGTTAAGATCTCGAGACTCTTGATCGGGGTGTCTTCGATGCTGGCAGCAGCGGCAGCGGGGACGGGAGCAGTAGCAACAGGAGCTTGGACAACGACAGCGGGAGCGGGAGCCGAGACGGCAGCGGATTCATGAGCACCACCCCCGGCAGCAACCTCGTCCTCGAACTGGTAGTAAACCTCCTTTGTGTTTTTTGCGTGACAGAGGATCGCACGAGTGCGACTGACCGAGTCGTCGCCAGCCTCGTATTTCGCCTTGAGCGTCCGAGCGGCCATGCCGGTGAGGGTGGGGGAGGGTCCAATCTCGATGAAACGCTCAAAGTCGTGGAGAGTGAAGAGAATGTCCTGAGTCTCAATCCACCTGACTGGAGAGGCGAACTGGTAGGCGAGGAGTTCTACGAGGATGACATACGCGAGCTGTTGGCGCTGTTCAACCGAGCCCCAGTCCTCTTCGTCCCACTTGCGAAGAACCTTATTGAGACGGGGAGAGGAGGTCTGGTCGTAAATAATCTGGGCGTATTCTTTCGTGACCTCGAATGGTTTGGCGATCAGGTTCGGGATGTAGCGTCCAACTAGCATATCTGGATTGAGGTGAAGAGGGTTGATCTTTTTGCCGAGGTCTACGAAGGCTCCATGAGAATTTATCAGCTATCAAAGAATCAACTTACAGGCTCTGAAAGGCATAACACCGGCCCACAGGTAACGGGAGTGGAAGGGCACATCAATACCAGGCAGAGGGATTGTGGCAAAGCCCCGCTCCAGGACAATGTAGCCATCCTTCTTCTGCTTCTCCTGAGCGGACGCAAAACAACTCTCGATGATATCACCGAGCATCTTCTTAACCTCCTCAATAGTGAACTTCTCCGACAACTGCGAAATGTGAGCATCAATCAGCTCGCAGCGCGAACTGTTCAGCTTACTTTGGCGAGGTCAACCTTCTGGATTTTCAGATAGTTGAGAACATTGGACATCGTCTGCAGGGCGACCAACTCTCCTGCGCACACGTATTGTTGACCCTAAACCCGGACCCTTAAGCAACCACACCCCAAGCGAAAGAAAGTAGAGCATACCTCGACGTTAAAGTTAACAATCTCCAAGAGGCAGTTGGTCTTGTGGGAAATGTCGTCAACAACCTCGCGAAGGGCGGAGTCATTGAAGGAGGGGGAAATCCTGGAGGGGTTCACAGCACACATTGCATAGTTGGAGCGGTTTGCGGAGTCACGTTCTACAGCACGCTGCATGGTGATACCACGATAGAACACGACGTCGACGAGTGAAGAGATGGGAAGGACACCAGCAACCGAGGCAAGGGCGGAGTATTCTCCAAGGGAGTGGCCGGCGAAGACAGCGTTGTCCTGGATAAAACCCTTCGATTGCATATCCTCAAAGGTGGCCTTCTCCGTGACAACGAGAGCGATCTGAGCAAATTGAGTAGCGAACAAGACGCCGTTCGGGTGACTGAACGTGTATCGCTGAGTGCGGACGTTGATATCGCCGAAGAGAGGAAGCGTGCGGACAACACCATCCCTGTCCATAGTATCGTACGTCATCTCCATGTACCTGGTGCGAATCGCCTGACCCTTGATACCGCCGAAGTGAATGGTCTTCTCCTTCGGGTTGTCCTTGACGATCTCGATGATGGAGAAACCATAAACAGCAAGAAGATGGGCGTCGGCAGCATCCCAAACGGCGCGGGCGGCGGGAGAGTTGTTGTAGAGTTCCATTCCCATGCCAGGCTCCTGAGAACCCTGGCCAGTAAAGACATAGGCAGTGGGGGGTTGGGCGACCTCGGCGGTACCCTCGAGAACTTTCACGTCGCGATCGTTGTACGTTTCCACTTTGACGACCATGTTCCCTTGGCGCATACCAATGTGTTTGATCTTGACATGTAGTTCCTCCCCAGGAAGCACCATATCGACAAATGAAACCTCGTATCTAGGAAGGAATAAACGACTGCAAAAATGGGAGAAAACTTTCAACTTACGACTTGACTCGCTCGGGGTGACCCTTCGCAACAACGGACTCCAGGTATTTCCTACTTGCTGCACTGGTCCACATACCGTGAGTAATGGTTCCAGGCAAGGAAGCGAAGTTAGAGAAGTAAGGGTTGACGTGAATAGGGTTGAAGTCCTTGGAGATGTTCGAGTAGCACTGATTAGAGAAAGGGGTCGTGAATGTGGTAGTAGCGGAGTCGGTCATGGTGTATCCATCGTTGGGAAGATAGGTGACGGTACCCTCGGCGGTTCCATGGCGTTGAACGTATGCGACGACAGGGTTCCCGTTGCAATCCTCCTGCTCAAAGTCCACGTAGCCAACCTTGACGAGCCGCTTAATCTTATCACGAACGTAGACATCTCCGGAAACGGTGATCGAGTGATAGGAGACTTTGTTTTTGAATGTGATCTCGGACTTCAAACGGAAGATAAGAGAGGTGCCCGCTGTCAGGGGTTTAGACTGGTCGCGGAGCTCGAACCACTCCTTCGAGAGGAGGACACCGATGGAAGCATCGGTCGGGTATTCCACCACATAGTCGGGCTCTTGGACGATCTCGAAGGCGTTTTCATAATCCGTAAAGCGACCGCGGTATAGGAAGGAAGAGGTGACTTCGATAACGGGCTTTCCCTCGTGGATGATGTTACCGATGACCTTAATAGCCTTACCAGCATCGGTGTTGATAACGGAAGCGACCTTCGCTTCGGTTGTGACGACGTCGCCAACGTGGAGGGGGGAGGCACCGTCAAGCGTACGGAAACCGTTCGAAAGGTGGACCAAGCTGAGGAGGTCGCCGTCGATCGACCGGGGGAAAATAGCTTTCATGATAGCCTAAAAAGTCTGGTCAGGGTGCGGTGCCCTTGCGTCTAGAGTAAGGGGGGCATACCTGCCATCCGGTGACGATACCGAAATCCATCGGCGCCTGCACTCTCTCGTTCCTCGCGGTTTTGAACGCCTCACTCTGGTTACCAACCACATCGCAGAAAGTCTCGACGTCCTTTGCAGTGACTGTGACCTCAGGGCCGTAGAAAGTCTCTCGGACACCAATGGATGGGAGGGTCTCATTGTCACCGAACCAGAGACGCCAGTAGAATTCCTTGATGCGCAGGTTGCGACCGTCTGAAACTTCGTGGATCGGAACCGAACCGAGAGAAGGAACATAATTGAACTCCATGGATAAGGGAACAGCAACCCCACGACGTTCTTCGAAAACGGTGATGTCAATAGCCCCGGTGCCGGGACTGTACTTGATTTTCACTGCATTGAAGTCCTTTTTCTGAGGCCCGTAGGAGCGGATAGCGCCGAAAACCTCGACACCCGTGGGCGTGGCGCCCTCGAGATGAATAACAACTTTCTGGCCAGTGCGGGGCGCGAGGAGACGCCGAATGGGATTATCAACGTATGAGGATCCACGAACGATGTTGCTGCTGGTAAGGAGGGCCCTCAACCAGCTGAGGTGGGGACCGGCGAGATTCTCCAACCAAAGATCGGCATCGGGGACAGGAGTCGATATATGGAACGTGAGACTGCCCTTTGCCTTGATGGACTTGACGAGAGTAGCGGGAGGAGAAGGAGAAGGAGCGAGGTAATCAATCGTAGGAACTTTGGAAGCATCGCCATCGTAGTACCGATCAAGGAGTTTCTTGATAATATCCTTTGTGATGTTGCCAAACATGTCCTTGATCGGCTCGTCCTTGACTCTGGAATGGGCAACGGCAACAGGACCCTGGAGGATACAGACGCGCTGGGGATCTTGATCGAAAACTGCGTCGATGTCCTCTGCTTGCCACAGAGAATCCTGAGAAATTTATTATATCATTTGTAATTTGCTGGGAAGGCTGCGGAGAATGTCTAACCTTCTTGAACCAAACTTCAAACGAGGCGTCGAGGATGGGGATGAACGGAACGGGCTTTTGACCGGGACGCTGAGCAATCGCGAGGAAGTAAGCCTTGTCCTCAGCAGAAACGAGCTGGGTCGTTCCTGCGGGATATTTCCTGAAGAACTCCTCGATGAATGCGTGTGGCTGGTCGAGGGAGGCAAAAGACTGAAGGATCGAGGGAATCTGTCCGCCACCATTGACGCCGGCGAATCTCTCCTCGATGCGACGAAGCCAGTCACCGGCGAGATTCCTGAGGGAGAGATCGACCCATCGGTTTTGGTGGGACACGTACATGAGGCGAACCATTCGAAGAACTGTCTCCTCGTAGGTCATGTCGCTGAGGTCCTCCGCAGCTGAGCCGTCCTTCTTCCATCCAAACCAAGGTTTCTGGAAGTTCTTGTTCAGTTTTTCGATTATCTCCGCCCTACGTTCGGCCAACCAGGCAGCCCGCTTCTCCTTGGGTATGGCGAAGACAGTGTTGTCGAACTCTTTCCACAACTTTACTCCACGAGTGGCGATCTTGTGGATTGGTTCACCCAATTCTGAGCGAACGGTCAGAATACCACCGGTCTCCTTCTCATAGGTACCTTCCCACTGAGCATCTGCGACACCTGGAGCAGCGACGATAAGATCCTTGACGGTAGATGAAGTGTGTGCCTCCTTCACAACCATGACCCGGGACGCAAACAGGAAACCATCGAAAGGCATTGGCTGAACACCGTATTCCACAGACCAGTCGCCGGTCAAGTACGGCCAGAGGTCTTCCGAACCACCGAAACCGGAGCCGCCGATAAGTATGATGTTAGGGTGTTGGCGGATAGAAGAATAGGTAGAGAGGATGGGTTGATGCACGTCTTCGCATGAGTGGTGTCCACCTGCACGTCCACCTGTCCACTGGAGAATGATAGGGAAGTGCGGATTGGAGGCTGCAATATTGACGACCTGACGAATGCCGTCCACAGAACCAGGCTTGAAGGAAACGTGCTTGATACCGGCCTTGGTGAGACCCTCGATGATCTCAGCGGCCTTCTCCGTCGTTGGAATACCGGCAGCAACACAAAATCCTTCAATAGGGAGGCCCTCACGGCGCATCTCTTGCCAGAGAGGAAGTTGGAAGGTGAACTGACGGGGGTTGATGTAGAGGGCATTCAAGGTGATACCGACACCAGCAGGTATGTTGGCTTGGATCTCGGCGACCTTGGAACGGAGGGCTGCGGGGTTGTAGTGACCTCCCCCGGCCAACTCGATGTGGTATCCGGCGGAGAGGACGGCGCTCACGAAACCCGCCTTGACGGTCGACGGTGTCATACCTGCGACCATGATCGGAGGTTTACCAAGGAGCCGTGAGAAGGGCGTGTCGATATGAATGGTTCCGTCGCTGAAGGAGGGGAGTCAGAACACGGACCTTGGCTCACATGGGATGGAAAACATACCTTGTCTTTACCAAACGTGGTGCCCATTTCTTGCTCCACGAGTCCTCGTACTTGACGTTATTCGAATCATAGAGTTCATCGCCCCTGGACTTGTCGCCGATGACAATTACGCGGACACCCCTTCCGCTCAGAATGCGAGAGACGATTGGACCAACGCCATTGGCTCCGCCGGGGCCGAAGTCAATCGCGTGGGTGGCGGTCTCTGGGAAGTCAATGGCCTTGGTCCAGTGGAGGGGAAGTGTGAAGATCTGTTCTGTGATGGACCGCGAGATCGAGGAAGCAGAACTCCTGAGATCCGATCCTGAAGGAAACAGAGTTCAAATAGACTCCAAGCAAGCCACTCACAGATACTCACCATCCGCTGTATGGTAAACCGGGATCTGCAGCTCGTCGGCTTCCCAGAGCTCTTCGTCCTTGAGATCATCATTCAAGAGGACGTCGACAGCATCTGCGAGGTAAGGGCTATGGAACGGAACGCCGACGAGGAGGAATCGGACATGGAAGACGGGTTTACGCTTGGAGAAGGGAACCTTGCTCTGATCAAGACCAGAGGGAGCACGGACTTTGCGGAGAGCAGTAACAAGACCGTGGAGAGCACGAGATGGGCCAGTGACAACGAATGCCTTGATGCTGTTGTGGAGGGAGATGCAAAGCTTGGAATTGTCGGGGAGATATTTGTTGGTTGCAGCGACATGGCGTTCCAAGTCCTTGAAATTCAGCCCAACGACCGTAAGCATTGGGCTGGGGACACCCTCTCCACCCTCGACAGAGTCGGCGATGATGTTTGGCTCGAGGGAAACTACAGGAAAAACGACCTGCGCACGCGATCCAGCGAGGAACAGCCACTTTAGAGCCTTCTTCGTGTTCAAAGCAAATTGTTCGTAAGTGGACGAAGCGGAGACGGCGACAGCAGAAACAATGCCTTGAGAGTGGCCGGTAGCACCGGAAAATCGCTCGAGCATTTCACCAGGTGTGAGGTCTGCAACCTTGAACGCCACGAGATATTGGACGAGCTGTGTAAGCCCGATCACCGGGAAGGATACAGCAACGGAAGCCAAGTACGAAACAGGCGGGCGAGGTGCTGATCCAGACAGCCATGACGAAACGTCAAGGCCGTGATCATAAGAGAAGGAGGATGCGCGGACGAGGGGGACAAAGAGTTCATCGGTGATGGTCCGGATGAAGGGTTCGACGTATGGGGTATAGAGGTCATACAAGTTCTGGAGTTCGTCGAAATAGACCTCGTTGGTACCCTGACCACCAAAAACGGCATAAATCGACGCATCACCATCCTTAGCGGCAGCGAAAAGCGCAGAAGGTGGTTGACGCGGAATAGTTGAAATCCCGCTCGACTCTAACGTAGCGAGTGCCTTGAAGTAGGAGGAGATGACGGTCCTTCGGACATCGAGATCGAAGGCGGAGGTGAGTGTATGCACATCTTGGGAAGTGAGGTAGGACTCGGTGAAGTGTTTAAAGGCGTTGTAGAGTAGACTAGCCCGGGGACGCGAGGAATTAGGATCGGAGTTGACGTTTTTAACCACGAATGCCAGAAAACGTGCGAAAAGCTCTATAGTTGCCTCTGAGTCGTTTTCAAGCTGGGTGGTGGTATCGATCGCGTCTTGCAATTTCTGGGAATGGATGAAACTCTCTCTAAGGATCTCGGCTGAGATCCACTCGTCATGGCTGGTAGAGACCGGGATCGAGACCTAAAATGAGGGAATAAGAGGTCTGGCTAGCGAGAGTGGGATATATGCACGTACCCTGATCTCTCCCAACTGGAGGATGAGGGGACGCGTCATGATCAATGCCATGGTTATAACGGGTGCGGGAACGGACGGCAGCAATCAGAACGGGAGGTGGGAGGGAGGAGAGGAGGGATGGTGGATGATGGTGGTCAAAAGCCAACCTGGAAGGCTTCAGTCCTAGTCGGAGGTATTTAAAGGACCTGCTGGCAACGTTGCCCGCGGTTGGGGTTCCCCGCGACGGTGGATTGGGATTCCAAGCCTTGGGGGAACGCGCCTTTTGGGGAAGTATTTGCCTTTTATGGTGAAAGATTTACCCCACTGGTCTCCTTCTCGGAGCGGCGGTGAAGCAGAGTGGGATGGGTACACAGTCAAGAAAATATCGAAGTTAAATCTCGGCTAAATTACTCTTCCCTCCTACCCTCGGGTTCGGGCCTCGCGCTCAACCTGGCAGATTTCCTGCACACCCTCCCTGAAGTGGACGACGTTATATTCGACAAGCCCTCTCCGACCATCAAATGTCTGCGTGGGTATCAGCGCAAGCAGCGCGAGTTGCGGTGTGATCAAATGGCATGTCACCGTTGTTTCTGTGGACCCGGGTGACAGCGAGGTCGATGCGGATGGATAAAACAGAGCCTTGGGAGGATCGGTCGCATGATCGGTGTCCGGAAGTTTCCCATTATCAGATGGGGGAGAACGAAGTGAAGCGCTAGGAGACACCTGTATCGATGCTGATGGTGGCTGCACGGGTTGGCTGGGGAAAAGCTTCCGTCGTTCTTCGAAAGCAGATGCCTGCACGGATCTAAGATTAGGGATAAGGATTGCAGTAAGCATCAAACTGATCGGAGGAGAGCCACACCCACTTGTACAGCGGACCGAACGAGTTGAGAGTAAGCAGGAAATCACTGCACAGACTGTGGGTCGGTGAATCGACGGGGGAAGCATCCGTCGCGACGTAGAGGCGAGATTTTACATCAAACAGAAATGCTTTGGTTGCTTGGGAATTCTAAAATGCACAAGTCAACAAGTGCGAGCAGCTTTAGAGCCCCGAGAACTAACTCCACAGAAAACGTTAAGCAGGTCTTCAATGTAGGGAAGGGAATCGATCAGTTTGTGAACGACTTTGGAAAACGCGTCTTGTAACGAGTGGTCGTGAATCGAGGTGAGGTAGAAGTTGACCGGTACATGACCAAACTCATAGTCGTCAAGTTCCTCCAGCACACGCTGCTGGATGTGCCTGAAATTTTCTTGTGTGTCGTTTGTATACACCTGTAGTTATCAAAGAAAATTGCCCACCAATCTTGTATTCCTCGGACAATGCCTCTGCCTTGTGGACGAACACCTCGAGATTCGCATTCTGATTCTCCTGATACGCGTTGATAACCAATTCCACCAGTCGTGCAATCGGCTGTTGGTGGTGATCCTATTTACCACATGATCAGTCATATCCCGAGAACTGTGTGGCGGGGGCGCACTTGGATGTCTATGACAAACAGAATAGTCGGAAATTGTGACAGTGGTGTGGGTAGTGTTTGGATCGTCAAGCTGCCAGGACAGTCCCATATTTCAAGCGGTATAACTGTACTAGATTGACCCTTTGTGAACACCCAGGTGGAATCGACATTTGAGGGATACACTGACTCGTAAGCAGTCTTGACTACTTTGGTGGTAGGTTCGATGAAGAACGCATCCTTGGGAGGGAGGCCTTTGAACAGAACTTCTTGGATTGAAGTCTTCCCACACCTACACAAAAGCTATCAGTCAGTGATGACTCAAGCGAAACGTGGTCCCTTTCTTTCGTAAGCCTGTAAGCAGGATTTTTGTCCGGATGACCTCCGCGACGGGAGCAGTTGAGCTGGAATCTGTGGAGGCTGCCGTGTCCATTCAGTCCTCGTCTGTGGCGAGAAACGGGGTCCTAGTTCTCCGGTGACCGACGTCAACGACCAAGTACCTGCAGCAAATGATGCGAGTCGAACGTTAGGTCCTCTAGCCAAGGTAACATGATCACAAACCGTGGTTAGGGCAAGGTGGATGACAGGAACAGAGACTGATATCGATCCGGATTCCGACGCCGAAGAACGTTCGATGCAGAAAAGTAAAAGTACCATGAAGCGTCGGCATCCCTTATGTACACCAACCTACTTCCGGACCTCCGCCCTGGTCTTGACCCCTCCCTGCCGTAAACCCACAGCCCGCCCTCTAGCAGACCCCACACTCCTTCTCTCAAGTCTCCTTCATCCTCGATAATGAAGTTTGGCCAGAAGATAAACGTACGTCCCGTCTCTGACGACTCTCCAACCCGTTTCGGACCTGTAGCTTGTTCTCAACCCAGTCCTCGTCGTTCCGTGTAACAGACCGCCCTCTACAACGAATGGAGGCCATTCTACCTTGACTATGCCGGCCTCAAACGAATCCTAAAGGTCGCGTGCCCAATTCGACCCCCGGCGCTTCGGCTTTCACCTAACACGTTGAACAGGACCGAACCACCTCAAAGGCATGGAACGACAAAGACGAGAAGGACTTCAAACTTTTCTTAGAGCGGGAGTTGGACAAGATTTACGAGTTTCAAAAGGAAAAGGTTTGCCCCTTATCCTGCAACTGTGTCTCACTCCGACTCATCTCGGAACATCGCAGGCACGCGAGCTATCCCATCGGATTCGGGAAGCGGAGAGCGCAGTCAAAACCCTGGTCGAAGAGGAGGCTGAGCTCACTGCTCAAGGGCACGGGCATGGCTCACGCCATGCGAACGACTCGTCAAGTCGTGCTACCCACGACACCGAGGCACAGGAAGCGCATGGCAACGAAGCAGATGAAGGGTCGGATGACGACGACGAAAGCGTTGACCACGGCGACGAACAATTCTTGGATGAGATTGAGGAGCAATTCCATCTCCTTGAAGAGGAAGTTGCAAATCTCGTCGCCGACGTTCACGACCTTGCGCTGTACACCAAACTCAATGTTACAGGATTCATGAAAATCCTGAAGGTGTGTGGTCGGAAGTTTTTTGGGGTATTAGATCTCATTAAATTCCTTCATAGAAACATGACGTTAGTGCCCATCACCCAAAGGTTTCACCCCAGAATTGTTAACATGCCCAATTGCAGAAACGTACGAACCGACCCTTGAAGCCGAGTTTCGTCCAAGAATTCCTCGAGAAACGGCCGTTCTATAAGTTCAACTATGATGGAATCATTGTCAAACTCTCCAAACTCTATGATCTCGTCCGAACTCGTGGTCATCCCATCCAAGGTGATTCATCTGCCGGAGGCAACCAGAGCGCTTTCGTTCGACAAACGACGAAGTATTGGGTTCACCCCGACAACCTCGTTCGCTTGAAATTAGCGATCCTTCGACATCTTCCGGTACTCGGTAAGTGTTGCTTGTGGGGGGGGGGGGGGGGCCGGGGGG
>Ga0307515_10002474_pt1 | contig 40172 bp, 44 predicted proteins | sample 17_EM_MG_FD_194513 | JGI IMG/M metagenome (GOLD analysis project Ga0307515, IMG submission 194513) | Populus trichocarpa ectomycorrhiza microbial communities from riparian zone in the Pacific Northwest, United States - 17_EM | ecosystem: Host-associated > Plants > Roots > Unclassified | place... | reverse complement strand
GCTACGACGATTGGGGCAATGTCTACATCAAGCGCGTCCGCATCTGCGATTGATCGTCCGGCCTGATCGACTGACCATCGGTGCCTGAGGTTCTCCTCCCATTTCAGGCATCGCCACACGGGCCGCCCGACCCCCTGCAAGCAGGCGGCCCCGATGTCGGACGATCAAAGACGCGACATACCGATCCCCTCCCTATGACAAGCCCGGTGTCCTCCAGCACCGGGTTTGGTGTTTCAGCGTCCCGGCTGCGCTTCGCGCATGCGGCGTTCGATCTGCCGCAGTGCCAGCGACAGGCCGATGGTCACGACCAGGTAGATATAGGCGACGATCGAATAGGTCTCGAAGAAGCGGAACGATCCGGCGGCATAGACCTTGGCCATCTGGGTGATGTCGGCGACGCCGAGCACCGAGACCAGCGAGGAATCCTTGACCATGGCCACGAAATCGTTCGACAGCGGCGGGAAGATCACCTTCAGCGCCTGCGGAAAGACGATGAAGCGAAAGCGCTGGAAGCGGGAGAGGCCAAGCGCCTTGGCCGCCTCGACCTGGCCCTTGTCGATCGACTGGATGCCGGCGCGGAAAATCTCGGCGATGAAGGCGGAATAGGCGATCGTCAGTGCGATGATCGCCCGCCACATCAGTGACACGTCCCGCACCAGAAGCGGATCGACAAGGCCGGCATCGACCAGTGGCGAGATCACGAAATTCCACGCCTGGACGAAGCCCGGCGCGCCGACGAAGGCGATGTAGAAGAGCAGGACCAGCACCGGAATGCCGCGGATCAGCTCGATATAGAAGCGTGAGAACTGCCGGAGCGCCCTGGAGTCCGAAAGCCCGAGAAGCGCGATCAACAGCCCCGTGCCGGTGGCCAGCGTGAACGCGATCAGCGTTACCAGCACCGTGATGCCGAGGCCCTTGGCGACCGTCACGAAGACCTGGCTGTAGAGATCGCTGACGACGATGGCCGCGGCGATGGCCGCTCCGAGAAGAACGAGGGCGACAAGCCAATAGGGAAAGTCGCCCTCAGCGGAATTCTGGCTTGGGCTGGGAGCCGTCATAAGGACGGCAGCCCTTCTATTGACCCATCTTGTAGTCGAGGAACCACTTCTTGTTCAGGCCGTCGATCGTGCCGTCGGCCTTCAGCGCAGCGATGGCCGCGTTGACGGGCGCCACGAGATCGGAGCCCTTCGGGAAGATGAAGCCGAAATCCTCGGTGCCGAGCGGGCCGCCGATCAGCTTCAGCGCGCCGCCCGAGGCATCGACATAGCCCTTGCCTGCCGTGCCATCGGTCAACACGACATCGACATCGCCGGCTTTCAGTGCTTGTACGGTCGCGCCGAATGTCTCGAACAGCTTGATGCGAGGGTTCTGCTCGTTGCCGTCGAGCACGCTGTAGACGGCGGTGTAGAATGGCGTCGTGCCGGGCTGGGCGCCGACAAGGCCGTCATTGAGCGCCTTGAAGGTCGCGGCGTCCTTGAAGCGTGTCTCGTCGGCGCGCACCAGCATGAACTGTTCGGAACGCATATAGGGATCGGAGAAATCGACTTTCGCCTTGCGCTCGTCGTTGATGGTGATGCCGGTCATACCCATATTGTACTGGTTGTCGGAAACGGCCTGGATCATCGCATCCCAGGATGTGTTCTGGTATTCGACCTTGAAATTCAGCCGCTTGGCGATCTCGTTCACTGCGTCATATTCCCAGCCGATCGCCTGGCTGGTCTTGGGATCGACGAACTGCAGCGGCGGGTAGGCATTTTCGGTCACGACGACGACCTTCTTGCCGCCGAGATCGGGCAGGTCGGCAGCTTGCGCCGCGAGCGGCATGAGGGCGGCGATGGTGAGACCGATCAGGAACTGGCGGCGCGAGGTCATGGGTGTGGCTCCGGTAAGATTGTGGCGGCAGGAATTCACATGAAAATCCGCCTCTTGGCAAGCGCCCAAATAATCAGGCGCGACCGGTGAGGCGGGTGACATGGCCCATCTTGCGGCCCGGTCGCGGCTCGGTCTTGCCGTAGAGATGGATAAAGACATCCTTTTCCGACGCCCATTGGCGCAGCTCGCCGATGTCGTCGCCGATCAGGTTCTGCATAATGCAATTGCTGTGGCGGATGGGATCGCCGAGCGGCAGGCCAGCGACGGCACGGATATGCTGCTCGAACTGCGAGATCACGCATGCCGCTTCCGTCCAGTGGCCGGAATTGTGAACGCGCGGCGCGATCTCGTTGGCAATCAGCGAACTGTCGGCGCCGACGAAGAATTCGATGCCGATCACGCCGACATAGTTGAGCGAATCGAGCAGCCGGATAGCGGCGGAGCGGGCATCGGCGGCGTTGCCCTCCCAGATTTCAGCTGGAAGGGTCGATGTATGCAGGATGCCGTCTCGGTGCACATTCTCGGCCGCGTCATAGCATTCTATGTGGCCGTTGATCGCGCGCGCGGCGATGATGGAGACTTCACGCTCGAAGGCAATGAAGCTCTCGAGTATCAACGGTACGCCGCCCAGCCTGTCATAGGCGCCGGCAGCGCTGTCGCCGGTGCGGAACACGATCTGGCCCTTGCCGTCATAGCCCATGCGGCGGGTCTTGAGCACGCCGGCACCGCCGAATTCGGCGAGCGCCGCATCGAGGTCGGCCTGGCTGTCGATGGCGCGGAAGCCGGCGGTCGCAATGCCGCATTGGTTGAGGAAGGTCTTTTCGACCAGCCGATCCTGCGCCACTTCGAGCGCCCGCGACGGCGGATAGACCGGTTTCAGGCCTTCGAGGAAGCGGGCCGATTCGACCGGCACGTTTTCGAACTCATAGGTGATCACGTCGCTGATGGATGCGAGCCTTTCCAGTGACGCGCGGTCGTCATAAGCGCCGACGATCTGCTCGTTGGCGAGCTGCGCCGCGGGCGAATCGGCTTGCGGTTCGAGGATCACCGTGCGGAAGTTGAGACGGCCTGCTGCCATTGCCAGCATGCGGCCGAGTTGTCCGCCGCCGATGATGCCGATGGTCTTTATTGTCATGAGAATTAAGGCCTATTTGTCCACGGGATATTCGGCCACGGAGGCGCTTTGCTCCTCGCGCCAGGTGTCGAGCCGATCGGCCAGTTCGTCGTCGCCGAGTGCCAGAACGGCGGCGGCCAGAAGCGCCGCGTTGATCGCGCCTGCACGGCCGATGGCGAGCGTTCCGACAGGAATTCCGGCAGGCATCTGGACGATGGATAGCAGGCTATCCTGACCTGAAAGCGCCTTGGACTGGACGGGAACGCCGAACACCGGAAGCGGCGTCATCGCGGCCGCCATGCCTGGCAGGTGAGCGGCGCCGCCGGCGCCGGCAATGATCACCTGGAAGCCTTCGTCGCGGGCGGATTTGGCGAAATTCACCAGCCGGTCGGGCGTGCGGTGCGCTGAAATGATCCGCGCTTCATAAGCAATTTCAAGGGCATCGAGCGTATCGGCGGCATTCTTCATCGTCTCCCAGTCGGACTGGCTACCCATGATGATGGCGACCGGAGGTTTCGAGAACCGCATGCGAGCCGAGCCTTTCGTCAGGCGATGATATCAGGGATGATCTGGTCTTCGATCTGCACAAGCCGGTCCTTGATCGCAAGCTTTTTCTTCTTCATCCGCTGGATCCTGAGCGCGTCGCAGCCTGTGGCGATCATCGCGTTGATGGCAGTGTCGTAATCCTCATGCTCCTGCCGGAGCCTCGCTGCCGACAATCGCAATTCTGCCTGGTCCTGGTCTGGCATTCCGTCAAGTCCCCGTATCTCCTGGCGTGGACAATTTCCCCAATCTCCACACGAGCATCGATCTGCTCCTATCACACAAAAGCCGTTTACGGGAAGTTTTCCTTTTCGAAGTTTTCTCCTTCGACATTTGCTAATTTACGTGGCACACTCTCCCAGTTGCAAGCCTGAAACATCCGACGGGTGGATGGTCGGATGTGGGCAATATGGGAAGGAAGAACGTATGACCATTGAGGCTCATATTGAGACGCTTGAAAAAAAGCATGGAGTACTGGAACAAGAACTCCACTCAGCACTACTTCACCCCTCAACCGCCGACACGGAGATCGCGGAACTGAAAAGACAGAAGCTTAAGGTCAAGGACCAGATCGAGCGTCTTCGTAGCCAGACAAGGCATTAAATCCCACTCATTCCTAGTTTCAAGCAACAGGCCTAGTTTCAAGTAGCAGGCCCAGTTTCAAGTACGGGCCGCTGGACACCGCCTCCGCCAGGCAATGTAACGAGATCGACGGGCGCGGGCCGTTCAGCGGCCATTCCACCTCAAATCAATAGGACGGCTGCTCTCAGACCCAAAACTGATCGAGCCAGAAGCCGATCTTCTGAAAACCCTGCGGGTTGATCGCATATAGCCGCTTCGTCCCCTGGTTCTCTACGGTAACGAGCTGGTTCTGCAGAAGCGCCTTGAGGTGCTGCGATACCGCAGGCCGTGAAACCGGCAACATGGCGGCGAGTTCGTTCACCGTCTTCGGCGACCGCCTGAGTTCCTCGAGCAGGAACCGGCGGTTGGGATCTGAGATCGCGGCAAAAGGGTCAACACTCATGACTGGACGCTATGACAGAGCCCATGTCAGGACAAGTCTATTTGTGCATTGCACTTGAAAAACTTCGCATTGCATCAATGGAGATCAGATAATCAGGCTCGCGAGTTCGGACAGTCCGTCCCAGGCGAGCTTGAGACCGGCCAGCGCGCACATGAGATACATGAAGGGATAGAAGACATCCGGCTTCATGCGTTTGACGCAAAAAGCACCCGCCGTGGTCGCGACCAGTGCGACAGGAATAAGCATGGCCGAAACCTTGAGATTGCCGACGCTTAACGCGCCGAGCATGTAGTAGGGACCAAGCTTGAGCGCATTGATGATCGCAAAGAAGCGCACGGCCGTGCCGGTATATTCTTTCGGCGAAAGCCTGAGCGGCAGGGCATAGACCTGGAACGGCGCACCACCCGCATGCGCGATGAAGCTGCCATAGCCCGAAAGCGTGCTCCAGATCGTCGCCCGAAACGGGGTGTTCTGACGCGCAGGCTGGACGGCGTTTCCGGCGAAATACCTGTTATAGAAGAAGCGACCGGTGAAGCTGAGCGCCACAGCGCCGATCAACAGTCGCATGACGTAATCGGGCACGATTGCGAATGTCACCCAACCGATCACGATGCCGACCAGCGCGCCGGGCAGCAGGATCATCAGCGTCGGCTTGTTCCAGTGCGCGCGCCAGCTCCAAAGCGCGATGATGTCCATCACCACCAGGATCGGCAGCAGGATTGCCGCTGCCTGCACAGCCGGCATGACGAAGGAAAGGATAGGCACGCCCAGCAGTCCCAGCGCATCGCCAAGGCCGCCCTTGCCGAAGCCGACAAGCATGACGGCGATGACGGCAACGATATAGAAGGTCGAATCCATGGTTGATCCTTGAGGCGGCACGGTCTATCGGATTGGGGAGATTGGCAGTGGCGGGAACCCCGACCCTATAACCGATCGCCGGATCGGGAAAGCCAGGAATCGATGGGATTGCATGATGTCAACACGTGAAGACCGATGCCGCCTGGTTCTGATAGCCCCTGAAGTCGGAGATCCGGATGAAGCGGCGCGCATCATGGCCGATGCCTTGAAGGGCGGTGACGTCGCTTCGGTCATCATCCCGCAATACGGGCTGGACGATACGGACTTCCAGAAGCTCGCCGAAAAGCTGGTGCCCATCGTCCAGCAGGCGGGTGCCGCGGCACTCATAGCAGGCGACAGCCGCACCGCCGGCCGCGCCAAGGCGGATGGGCTGCATATAATGGGTGGCGTCGAGCAACTCGGCGAGGCGATCGAGAAATTCACGCCGAAGCTCATCGTCGGCGGCGGCAATGCCCAGGAGCGCCACAGTGCGCTGGAGATCGGCGAATTGCAGCCGGACTATATCTTCTTCGGCAAGCTGGACGGCGATTTCAAGCCGGAGGTGCATCCGAAAAACCTGGCGCTCGGGGAATGGTGGGCCTCGATGATCGAGATTCCGTGCATCGTCATGGGCGGTACGGACCCGGCCTCGGTGCTCGATATCGCGGAGACAGGTGCCGAATTCGCCGCCCTTCGCCTGGCGGTATTTGCCGAGCCCGGGCGCGCCGCCGCGATCGTTCAGGAAACAAATGCGATTCTGGACCAAAAAGCGCCACGCTTGAAGGTATAAGGAAGACCATGCAAAGGGCCAGGGGTTGGATTTCGGTTGTTTTGGGCGGCGCCATCGCAATAGTGGCGGCGCCAGTGCTGCATGCCGAAAATACGCCCTCGGCATCCGAGATCGCCGGCAAGAAGCTCGATGGCGGTGTCCAGAGCGGCAAGCTGCAGAAGGGCGAGCGGTTGCCGCCTGCGGGCTTGACCACCGAACAGATCATCCTCTCATCGCCTGAAAACATCGACAAGCAGGACCAACCTTCCGAAGGGCTGGCACTGTTCGAACGGATGGGCAAGGAGCTGCCGGACCTGCCGCCGGAAAAGGCATTCACCGGCAAGCCGGATGATGCCTACGGCGCCTACCAGCGCGGGTTTTTCCTCACCGCGCTCAACATCGCGCTGCCCAAGGCCCAGCTGGGTGACGCAGCCTCCCAGACGCTGGTGGCCGAATTGCTCAACAACGGCCTGGGCGTGCGGCGCAATCCGTCCGATGCGGTGTTCTGGTACGATCAGGCGGCCAAGGCGGGCGACCCCAACGCGCAGTACAAATATGCCCTGATGCTGCTCCAAGGTGGGCTCGTGAAGCAGAACCGCAAGGCAGCCGACGCGATGATGCGCAAGGCTGCCGATGGCGGCAGCCGCGAGGCGCAGTTCAACATCGCCCAGATCATGGTGGCGGCCGAACCGGGCGAGCCGGGTCTCAAGAAGGCTCTTCCTTACTACGAAAAGGCAGCGGCGCAGGGCGTGCCGGATGCGCAATATGCGCTCGCGCAGCTTTACTGGCAGATGGACCTGCCGCGTGAAAAGCGCATGGAAGCGCGATCCTGGCTGCTGAAGGCCGCACTTGCCGGCTTCGATACCGCGCAATACGACATGGCCGTCTGGCTGATCAACGGCATCGGCGGCGAAAGGAATGTCGGCGAGGGCTTCCGCTGGATGTCGATCGCCGCCAATCGCGGCCACGTCGTGGCGCAGAACAAGCTGGCCAAGCTCTATATCAACGCGATCGGCACAAGGCCCGATCCGGTCGAGGCGACGAAATGGTATGTCCTCTCGCGCAAGGCCGGGCTCGCGGATGTGGAACTCGAGGATTTTTTCCTCGGCATCGACGAGACCACCCAGAAGGCGGGCATCCAGCGTGCCGAAGATTTCCTCGCCCAGAGAAGCTGAACGCGAAAAAACTTGAAAAATCGTGGTGTTTGTGGTCTTGAGGCGCCAATCACGGGCCTTTTGCCCCGCAATTTTCTCGGCCCCTTGCGGGGCCGCTTCAATTTGAAGGAATACAAATGGCCCGCTCCGCCCTTCTCAATGTGATGGTCCAGGCCGCGCTCAAGGCCGGCAAGTCACTGAGCCGCGATTTCGGCGAAGTCCAGAATCTCCAGGTCTCGCTCAAGGGGCCGGGCGATTATGTCACTCAGGCGGACCGGCGCGCGGAACGCATCGTCAAGGACGAGTTGCTCAAGGCCCGCCCCACCTATGGCTTTCTCGGCGAGGAAAGCGAAGAGATCAAGGGCACGGATGGCGCGCATCGCTGGATCGTCGATCCACTCGATGGCACGACCAATTTCCTGCACGGCATCCCGCTGTTCGGCACCTCGATCGCATTGCAGCGCTCGGGCGAAATCGTTGCCGGCGTGATCTACAATCCCGCGACGGACGATCTCTACACCGCCGAAAAGGGCGGCGGCGCCTTCGTCAATGACCGCCGCCTGCGCGTCTCCGGTCGCAAGAACCTGTCCGATTGCGTGATCGGTTGCGGCGTGCCGCATCTCGGAGGCGGCCAGCACGGCCGTTTCCTGGTCCAACTTCGCCATGTCATGGGCGAAACCGCCGGTATCCGAAGCATGGGTGCCGCTGCCATCGACCTCGCCTATGTCGCGGCAGGTCGTCTCGACGGCTTCTGGCAGGAGGGTCTGTCGCCCTGGGATATCGCGGCCGGCGTCATCCTGATCCGCGAAGCCGGCGGCTTCATATCGGGCATGAACGGTGAGGTCGATTTCCTCGAGGGTGGCACGGTCATCGCCGGCAACGAGCATATCCACAAGGCGCTTATCGACGTGGCGAACCGGCCGATCCCGAAGGCCTGAGTCGGTTCAAGGTGCTCGAGGGGGCCGAAGGCGCTGTGCGCCTACATCATCTGCGCTGTCGTCTTGCGGCGCATGCAGCCCGAATAGCCATCCTTGGCAGCGGCCTTTTCCATGTCCGACTGACCCGTCGTCGAGTTGGTCGTCACGGGATCGACCGTCGTCATCCTGGCCGCATCGTCCGTCTTGATCGCGTCTTCGGCGAAGGCGGGCATGGCGAAGGCGGCAAGCAAGGCCGCAGTTAAAACTGTCGTCTTCATCGCTGTTCTCCTGATGATTCCATTTCCGGGGCCGGAGCCGACGCAGAGTTTGCGGCCATCCGCGCCCGAACGCCAGTCACCTTTGCGTGAGGCTCCCGGGCATGGCGTTCATGAAATTGAACGCCGGATGAACAGCCGGTTCAGCGCCGGTTCTGATGCGATATGGCTTGATCGCCTCAAGAGCGCCACCGACATGTGGCAAGGGGCCCAAGATGCAGCACTACTATTTCGATATTTGCTGGGACGGCGAAACGTTGACCGACGACGAGGGCACCAGCCATTACGATGATGGTTCGGCGGTCTTTTATGCCGGCACCGTGGCCAACCGGTTGGCGCGCTGCGGCCGAATTGAGGCGGTTCGTGTCTATGTGCGCGACGAGCGTGGCCGGCTGCTTTCCATCGTCGTGCCGCGTGCCTGCCTGTCCCTTGCATCCAACCAATCGAGGCTCAGGGCGATCGTCGAGCGGGATCGGGCGCGGCAGATGGCCATGACCGGCTGATCGGGCCTACTTCGCCAGGCGCAGATGTCTCCCCGTATCGACGCCGAACTGCAGGCTGGCGAGGCGGGCATAGATGCCGCCCTTGTCGACCAGGCTCTGATGCGTGCCTTCCTCGACCACCTGTCCCTGATCCATGACGAGAATCCGGTCGGCCTTCAGCACCGTGGCGAGGCGGTGGGCGATGACGATGGTGGTGCGATCCTCCATCAGCGCATCGAGCGCGGTCTGAACCAGCGTTTCGCTTTCGGCATCGAGCGCCGAGGTCGCTTCGTCGAGCAGCAGGATCGGCGAATTCCTGAGGATCGCGCGGGCGATGGCGATGCGCTGGCGCTGGCCGCCGGAGAGCATGATGCCGCGCTCGCCGACTTCCGTGTCATAGCCCCGGTCGAGCCTGAGGATAAATTCCTCTGCATGGGCGGCGCGGGCCGCGGCCTCGACGTCCGTCCTCGCAGCGCCGGGCGCACCGAAGGCGATGTTGTCGTGGATTGTGGCGGCAAAAATCGTCACATCCTGCGGCACGATGGCGATGCGGGCGCGCAGATCATCGGGATCGGCCTGCCTGATATCGTCACCATCGATCAGCACGCGGCCGGAATCGGGATCATAATAGCGCAGGATCAGCGAAAAGATCGTGCTCTTGCCGGCGCCCGAGGAGCCAACGATCGCCACCCGTTCGCCGGGATTGACCGTGAGGTTGAGGTCGTCGAGCGCCGAGGCACCCGGACGGGTCGGATAGGCGAAACGGACATGATCGAACTCGACCTTGCCGACCGGCGGCTTCGGCAGCGCCAGGGGATGTTCGGGCGCGGCGATGCCGGGCTTCTCGTTGAGCAGCTCGATCAGCCGGCCCGCGGCGCCGGAGGCCTGGCTGAGTTCGCTCCAGACCTCGGAGAGGGCTGCGAGCGAGCCCGCCGAGATGATGGAATAGATCAGGAACTGGCTGAGCGTGCCCGCCGTGATGGTGCCGGCCAACACGCCCTGGGCGCCGAACCACAGCACAGCCACGACGCTGCCGAACACCATGGTGATGGCAAAGCCGGTCAGCCAGGCGCGCTGGCGCGTCGAGGCGCGGGCGGCCTTGAAGGCATTTTCGGCGGCTTCCGCGAAGCGGTCGTTGGCCTGGCCGGTATTGTTGAAGGCCTGCACGATGCGGATGGCGCCGATGGCTTCCGAGGCATAGGCCGAGGCCTTGGCGAGCTTGTCCTGGGCCTCGCGGGCGCGCTTGCGCACCGAGCGGCCGAAGCCGACCAGCGGGAAGACGATGAGCGGAATGGCGAGCAGCACCAGTGCCGAGAGTTTCGGGCTGGTATAGATCATCATGCCCATCGCCCCGAGACAGAGGATGGTGTTGCGCAGCGCAAGCGAGGCCGACGCACCGACGGCGGACTTGATCTGCACCGTGTCGGCGGTCAGCCGCGAAACGATCTCGCCGGACTGGTTGACATCGAAGAAGGCGGGCGACAGCGAGGTGATGTGCGAGAAGACGTCGCGACGGAGATCGGCGACGATCCGCTCGCCGAGCGTGATGACGAAGAAATAGCGCAGCGCCGAGGCGGTTGCCAGCACCACGGCGAGCCCCATCAGCATGCCGAAATAGGTATTGATGAAGTCGACATCGGAATGGGTGAAGCCGTGGTCGATCATCCGCCTGACCGCCGTCGGCAGGATCAGCGTGGTGACGGCGGCGAGCAGCAGGAAGGCGATAGCACCGCCCGCGAGCGCCTTGTAGCGCAGGATATAGGGGAAGAGATGCGTCAGCGGCTTGAGTGTCCGCTCCGGCTTCGCGATTGTCTCTTCTGCCACCGGCCGCACTCCATTTTTGCTGGTTTCGCCGCCGATTCCGGCGCGCCAGCCCTTGTTATCTCGAATTCCATCATGTATAGGCCACGCCATCAAACGAAGCCGTAGTCTCACAAGCGACTGCGGCTTCATGTATTCGTTTGGCTCCGGCGCCGCAAGCCATTGCGGCAAAAGACCACTGGCAGGACATTGTCATGAGAGATAAAATTCATCCCGACTATCACATGATCAAAGTGGTCATGACCGACGGAACCGAATACGAGACCCGTTCGACCTGGGGCACCGAAGGTCAGACCATGAACCTCGACATCGATTCCAAGTCGCATCCGGCATGGACCGGCGGCAACCAGCAGCTCATGGACCGCGGCGGCCGCGTTTCCAAGTTCAACAAGCGCTTCGGCGGCCTTTCGATCTGATCTTTCAGGTTCGATTCGGATATCAATGAGCCCGGCGACAGCTGGGCTTTTTTGTTGGCTTCCATCTGTTTAACACACCTCCGCGTTCACACGAGCGTTTCCGCCCCGTGGCTTGACCATTGATGTCCCCGATCTTCCCGCTTTGGGCAAAGAAGATCGGCCGGGGCACGTCTCCGTGCCGGATTATATGACCGCTTTCGCGGCCGTTAAGACACGTCGCCGTGCCCCGTCAAACGGTGTCTCCATCCCCGAACTCGCCAGCACTGCCCCCGTTGTCCCGCAGCCTTTGAGGAGCTTTGGGGAACGATCATGTGTGCGCTACAGCGCACGTCCGGGGCGAAACTCAGCCTTTCGGCTGCCGTCCCCAGAGGACTGGCCCTTCTCGCGGACGCCCCGCATGGAGACTTGCGTCACATCCCCATGAAGGTCACCGGTCCCGCCTCGCCCTGGCGCCCCAGGGTGTAGCCGATACGGAACGGCAGGGAGTATGGCATGGAAGGAGAGGTTTGGGAAGATGGAGGAGGAATTTTTTCCTATTTATATGAGGCGATCAACGACAGCAAGATAGGTTTGAAGGCCCGGCTACCGGCGGGTTTTCAAAGGAGTCAAGATTGAGGGTTTCGGCGGCGAGCAATCGCGGTTGCGTCCAAGACCTCAGCAATTCGCTGGTCAATAACCATGTCATCCAATTTTAGGGTTGAACTGTTGATAAGGTCCGCTGCCAATGGATGGGAACAATTTAATACAAAATTAGATTCTCCAGGAACAATCGCGGACGGCACATTTAGAAACAAATGCTCACGATCTTTGTACCACCTCACACCAATTCGAAGGCAAAATGGGCTGTCTGGTATCCGCCAGTTAGGATCTGATGCCTCCAATTCCTCCCGACCTAACTCTCGTACGTTCTTTGGCTCCAAAAAGTCGGGCTGAATACTTACCTCAGCTACAACCAAAGGCCATTTGTTTTGCGTCGGATGAACGTCCAAATGCGCGAGATATTCTAATACACACAGGGATATGTTGCTTCCAAAATAGGTAACTCGCGAGCCTTTCGCATGCCAACGACCACCAGCGTAAATGCCACCAAGACCCGACAGAAGTGTTGCGGTGTCCCCCGCAAACTCGCGTCGCGTAACCCGAAATAATCTCGGCCCCCTCATGCGGTAAAGCCGTAGATTGCGCGTAGGAGAATCTCCTCGATAACGTCACTGCCGGTTTCTGTTGCAAGAAGATCAATAGGAGATCGACCACCAAGTCTCTTCTTTTGCTTTGTCCTAAGCCATTCCAGCGCTGCGCTGGCGCTTCCAAACACGCGTAAAGACAACAGGAATATTCTCGCAATTCGGACAAGAGTGTCGCCCTCGACCGGGATGAGTCGACCATTCTTTCGCCGTCTGGCTAAAGTTCTCTTAGGAGCGACCAGTTGATCTAACTCAGTGGATGAAAACCCAATCCTAGCGATTTCTTCTAACGCACCGGACGGAAGTCCGTCCTGAACTTGCCTTGCCAAATCGATCGCACTATTGATTTTGCGACCCAAGACGATCTGTCCTCCCAGTACGGCTGCAATTTCCGACGGTGTGGGGACTGACGAAGCCGCTTCTAAATCAAGCTCGCTTTCAGAAAGTTCTAAAGCTCGCTTTAGAAACTCTTGGTTTGTTGAAGTATCGTTATCTCGAACTGATAAAGCAGATGGCGAAGGTTTGCGGATCTCCGACTCATTCAGTTCGTGCGATAGATAGAGGTCTCCAAACCTCAAGGCGCCCTTTGTCCTGCTCTTATCTAGGTAGAATTTTCGCGTCTGACCATTCGAAAGCTTCACTCTCCCTGCGATGTCGGTAGCCATCAAGCAAACGATCGCAATGTCCAAGTCATTAGCAAGTCCAACAAGTAATTCAACTAAACGCTCGGAGATCGCTCTTTGCCCCTCCGGCATATTGAACAAGCTGTCATTCTCAAGGATAATTACGTCAAGTCCACGCTTTCTCTTGAGATCTTGAGCACGCGACAGAAGTTTGGAAACCGTTAGGTCTTTTCGATCATCAATGAACAGCGGCATCTTTTGCATCTGACTGCTGGCACTAACTAAAGCCTCAAACTGCCGTTCGCTTATGTTTCCACTTTTAATATCCTCAATGCTTACACCGGTCTGCTCCGATATAATAGCAGTCGCCAGATTTTCGTTCGAAACACTCGTGGAATAGAAAGCGACAACTCCACCGCTCCTGGTAAAGAAAGAGCCTTCCTCTGAGACTTCAGCTTCATAATTTGCTGATATTCTGTATGCAAGGTTCGAAAATAAATTCACGCCAACGGGAACATCGCTTAGGAAAAAGAACGATACTTCTTTTCGCCGCAGCCCACCTTCGAGATATTTATCAAGGTCCTCGTCGAAAGTTTCGATGCATACCTTTTTTGCTATCTTCGAGTTCTGATCGGCTAACCAGACAACTCGCCTTGCAGCATCCTGAATCAGGTCAACTTCCATTTCTGGCTCATTGAAGCTCCATCTTGCTGCATTGGTCATGACACCCTACTCCGAGCATAGTTTATTCGAAAAATTGCTCCCTCTTATATAACACATATTTCTGCTGTGCCAAATGCCGTAATCTGTTCGGCATTTGGCTGGTTGGCTCATCACTGAAGTTCCACGCTCTCCAACACCCGCCTCACACAAAATCGCTGATATCAATCTCTTTCGGCCTAATGCCAATCAGCAGGATCTCATCCCCCTGAACAGTGACGATCGTGTTTCTGCCCGCCCTTTCGACATCGAAATCCGTGCCGTTGATATCGATGAAATCCTGTTTGCCGATGCCGCCCCGGGCGTCGAAATCCGTGATCGTGTTGCCGTCCGTGGCCGTGCAGACGAATGTGTCGAAGCCCGCGCCACCCGTCAGGACGTTCTTGCCGAGGCCTCCGTTCAGCACATCGTCGCCTGCCTTGCCGAACAGGAAGTCATTGCCGTTCATGCCCTCGAGATGGTCGGCGCCGGATGAGCCCAGGACACGATCTTTCCCGGTCATCTCTTCCAGGAGGATGAGGATCGGGATATCTTCAACCAAATCCTGCGCATGGGTTGCGGAGAGATTGAGGCCGGAGATCTTGAAGTAATCATTGCTCCCGGAGGTTAAAGTGACGCTTGTTACGGTGCCTTCGATGAAGTCGCTGTCGGCATCATAGACGAAGCCTTTTCCCGCCAAGGTGATCGTGAAGTTGCCGGCACCCACGGGCACGAATTCGGCAAACCCGCCGGAGTGAATGTCCATCTTGAATTCATTGGCGAACGGAGCGCTCCAGTCGGAGCCATCAGGAATTGCGGCATAATATTGCGCCTTGGCCATGCGAAGTCTCCCCGGATACAACAATGACACCAATGTCACGCGATCGTATCATATGAACGTCGAACGGGCGGATTATATTCTTTATGACCGTTCCAGAACCAGTAAGATCATATTGTCCCGCAATACTAACGGATATTTATGGAATTGCCGCAGTGATGGCGGAAAACGCGCACCCGCTGGCGAAGCGGTGGCCGTGTGTTGCATGCGATTTGGCGCTTGCTTCGCCGGGAACCTCTGCAAGAGCCGGGCGTTCCACCTCTCTACCCGACAACTGCAGGAGGAATGTCATGAACGTTCATGCTATGCCGACCACGGACGAGATCGTGGCGCTGGAAAAATCCTACTGGGAAGCCGTGAAATCGAAAGACGGGCGCCGGACATCCGAACTGTCGGGCAAGTCGTCTCTCGTCACCGGCGCCCAGGGCGTCATGCGCATCGGCAAGGAGAAAATGCGAGAAATGACCGAGGAAGGCAATTGGAGCCTTGAATCCTATGCCTTCGACGATGTCGAAGTCTCGACGCCTGCGCCCGATGTCGCGCTGATCGCCTATACCGTCCGGCAGAACGTGACGATGGACGGCAAGGCGAGGGAGATGCGCGCGGCCGACAGCTCGGTGTGGATTCGCGGGTCCACCGGCTGGGAATGCCACGCGCATAGCGAGACCGCGCTGAACTGATTTTATCGTGACCCGTGCGCGCCGGGATGCGGCGCGCCATAGGCCTCGACGATTTCCTCGGCGACAAGCTGCTGCAGGCGCCAGAGGTTGCGATCCCTGATGCCAAGCTGTTCGAGATGCGACACGGTGTTGTAGAGATATTCCGCGCAGGAGCCGGCATAGCCGCAGGCGCGTGCCAGCACGAAGGCCACCTTTTCCAGCGGCAGCTTCAGCGAAATGCCGTTGCCTTGCTTCGGGCCGGCCCAGAAGACCAGCGCCCGCACTTTGCCGGCCTCGGTCCGCACATGGATCCAGCGCATCATGGCGAGGTTTTCCCTGAACAGGATTTCCCGGTGCACCATCTTGCTCAACTCATCGCGGCGGGTGTCGTCGGGCAGCCGGAACACGACGCCATCGCAGCGGCCGCCGCGATCCAGCGCCATCATCAGGCCGGGCTGCTCGGGCGTGCCGCGCCAGGCGGTCATTTCCATGCAGAAGGACCGATGCCAGCCAATCGCGGTGGCGCGCCGCTGTTCGACCGGCTCGAAGGTCGGCTTCCAGATCAGCGAGCCATAGGCGAACACCCAGAGCGGGTCGTCACCGCACTCCGCAAACAGCCGCTCGGCAACGGCGTCCATCTCGGCATCGGTGAGCGGAACCCAATCATTTCCGAAGCCGTTATTCGGCTCCTCGCGAAAGCAAAGGGAAACGAGGTCCGGGGTCAGGGACATTTGACGCGGTGGAGGCATAGGGGCCGATCCGTGGGAGTGAGGTTGGATCATCGGGGGTCTTGCGCGGGACGTCAATTCGTTGAGGGGAAATCGATGCTTTTATCGGAGCCCATCGCAGCGCGGGACCGATGTCTGGCACAGGAATTCGTCACCGCACCTTCAGCCCGAGTTCCTCCAACAATTGGCCGGCCTGGGCGCGCGAGATCGTGGCGCCCTTGAACTGTCGCGCATTGAGCAGCCTTATGCCGCCGAGATCGGCGCCGCGCAGGTCCGCGCCCTCGAAGCGGCAGTCGACAAGGCTCGCGTCGCGCAGGATGCAATCCTCGAACACGGCGTCGCGGAAATCGCATTTCGAGAGGTCGGCGAGTTCGAAATCGAGTTTCCTGAGCCGCGCCTTGCGGAATGAGAAGCCGGGCATCTGGGCGCTGCCGAGCAGGGTTTCCTCGAATGTCGCGTTCAGCGATTTCGTTTCCCTGAGATTGGCGCCGGTGAGCTTAGAGCGCCTGAAGGCAGCGCCGGTCAGGGTCGCGCCGCGAAAGCTGGCATTGTTGAAATCGCTGGCATCGATCGTGGCTTCCGTCAGGTTGGCGCCGGAGACATCGGCGAAGGCGCCGCGGCAGCCGGTCCAGCGGGTCTCGTCAAGCTTTGCGCCCAGGAGCCTCGTGCGTTTCAGGCTGCAGGTGTCGAATACCCAGTTGCGCATGACGAGGCCCGAGAGATCGGTCTCATCGAGATCACAGCGGCGCAGCAGAACCGGCTGAGCGCCGGCGAGCGCTTCGATCGCGGCGCGGTCGAGCGATCTGTCTTCGATAACGGTTGCCGGAGACGTCTCGTGCTCGTTCATATCGTTCCCCTGACCACCAAAAAGAAAAAGGCGGCATCCCGCGATGCCGCCTTTCCTGTCCCCCGGTAAAGAGGGGAAGTCTTATTCTTCAGTCTTGGCCTCAGCGGAAGCAGCTTCCGCAGCGGCGGCTTCAGCAGCAGCGGCTTCGGCGGCGGCAGCCTTTTCAGCGGCGACCTTCTCGGCTGCGGCTGCGGCTTCCTGGGCGGCCTTTTCGGCTGCGAGAGCCTGTGCGGCGGCAACCTTCTCGGCTTCGAGACGGGCCTTCTCAGCCTGCATGGCAGCCCGTTCGGCGTCGTTCAGCTTGCGGGCGCGGACGTTGGTGTTCTCGAAGATACGGGCCTTCTTGCCGCGCAGGTCGCGCAGATAGTAAAGCTTGGCGCGACGGACCTTGCCGCGGCGGACGATCTCGACGCCTTCGACCAGCGGAGAATAGATCGGGAATACGCGCTCGACGCCTTCGCCATAGGAAATCTTGCGGACGGTGAAGTTCTCGTGCAGGCCGGAGCCGGAGCGGGCGATGCAGACGCCTTCATAGGCCTGTACGCGGGTGCGCGTGCCTTCGACGACGCGGACATTGACCTTGACGGTGTCGCCGGGGGAGAAATCGGGAAGCGTGCGCTTGGCTTCAATCTTGGCGGCCTGTTCGGCTTCCAACTGCTGGATGATGTTCATTGACAACCTCTTTGTGGTTCAACAGCCAGAGCGCCATAGAATACCTTTGGTCATGCCTCGGGTATTGCCTTGGAAGGCCGGGCGAATGCGTCTGTCATTCGTTTGCTGGTTGGTCGGGAAAATCCCATTCCGGGCGCGCAAATACACGAGTTTTCCCGCATTGTCACCCCCTCGGGCCAAAAATTTGCCCGCAAGCCCGACGGTTTCCGGCTCTTGCCGCAAATCTAGCCTGTGAACAATATGACTGAATAATTGTCATATGCCCATTTCAAGGGCAGATTGGACGGCGGATCAATATTGATCCGGGGCAACGACTGGGGGGTTATCATGGCAGTCGAGAATCCGTCACCAAATCTCTATAACGAAGACCTCGCGCCCGCCGAGGAGCGGAAGTGGGGTGCCTTCAGCATTTTCAACGTCTGGACTTCGGATGTCCATTCGCTTTGGGGCTATTATCTCGCGGCGAGCCTCTTCCTGCTGTGCGGCAGTTTCATCAATTTCGTCATCGCGATCGGCATCGGTTCGCTGGTCATCTTCGTGCTGATGAGCCTGGTCGGCAATGCCGGCGTCAGAACCGGTGTGCCCTTTCCGGTGCTGGCGCGTGCGTCGTTCGGCACGTTCGGGGCAAACGTGCCGGCGATCGTTCGCGCCATCGTCGCCTGCTTCTGGTACGGCGCGCAGACGGCCGCCGCCTCCGGTGCGATCGTGGCGCTGCTGATCCGCAGCCCGGCGATGCTGGAATTCCACCAGACCAGCCATTTCCTCGGTCATTCGACGCTGGAATTCATCTGCTTCGTCGTGGTCTGGGCGCTGCAACTGCTGATCATCCAGCGCGGCATGGAGACGGTGCGCAAGTTCCAGGATTGGGCGGGACCGGCGGTGTGGATCATGATGCTGATTCTCGCCATCTACCTTGTGGTGAAATCCGGCACCTTCTCCTTCGGAGCCGAAATTCCGCGCGAGGTGCTACTGGAAAAGACCAAGGACGCCGGCGTGCCGGGCGAGCCGGGTTCCTTTGCGGCGCTGGCTGCGGTTGCAGCAACCTGGATCACCTATTTCGCGGCGCTCTACCTCAACTTCTGTGATTTCTCGCGCTATGCGAAGGACGAGAAGGCGCTGAGGAGGGGCAATCTCTGGGGCCTGCCGATCAACCTGCTCGCCTTCTGCCTGGTGGCGGGCGTGACGACCACGGCGGCGTTCACCGTCTATGGCGAAGTGTTGCTGCATCCCGACCAGATCTCGGCGAAATTCGATAGCTGGTTCCTGGCGCTGCTGGCTGCACTCACCTTCGCGGTGGCGACCCTTGGCATCAATGTCGTGGCGAATTTCGTCTCGCCGGCTTTCGATTTCTCGAATGTCTTCCCGAAGCATATCAGCTTCAAGCGGGGCGGCTATATCGCGGCGATCATTGCGCTGATCCTTTATCCCTTCGCGCCATGGGAGACGGGTGCGGCGCATTTCGTCAACTTCATCGGCTCCACCATGGGTCCGATCTTCGGGGTGATGATGGTGGATTATTACCTGATCCGCCGGGGCTTGCTGAATGTGCATGCGCTCTACAAGGAGGACGGCGAATTCCGCTTCCAGGGTGGCTGGCATGCCAACGCCTTCATCGCATTTGCCATCGGCGCGCTGTTCTCGTCGATCCTGCCGACATTCACGACGATCCTGCCCTCGTGGTGGGGAACCTATGGCTGGTTCTTCGGCGTGGCGATCGGCGGTGGCGTCTATTTCCTGCTCAGGATGGGTGCTCGGCGCTAACGGAAATGCTTGAAAGAGAGGCGCCCGGCTTGCACCGGGCGCCTCTTGCCGTCTATGCAGGGAAAACGCCTGCCGGAACCCGCCCATGACCTTTCCCATGATCGCCCTGATGTTCGTCGCCGCTTTCTTCTCGGGCGCGGTCAATGCCATTGCCGGCGGTGGCACATTCCTGACCTTCGGCGTGCTGACGCTGGCCGGCGTGCCGCCGATTTCGGCCAATGCGACATCCTCGATCGTGCAGTTTCCCGGCTATGTCACCTCGACGCTGGCCTATTTCAAGGATCTCTCGAAGATCTGGAAGGAGGCGCTAATCCTCGGGCTGATCTCGATCATCGGCTCGGCGGGCGGCGCTCTATACCTGGTTTGGCTGTCCGACAATACGTTCAAAGCCATGGTGCCCTGGCTGCTGCTCGCGGCGACCGTTGTCTTCGCGGCAGGTCCGTGGTTGAAGCCAAAAAACACCGGCGAGCGCCATGCGGCCAATCCGGTGGGCATCATCACCCAGGCGGCCACCTCCTTCTATGGCGGCTTCTTCGGCGCCGGCATGGGCATCATGATGCTGGCATCGCTGGGGATCGCCACTGGTGGTGATTATCACCGGCTGAATGCGCTGAAGAATTTTCTGGCGATTATCATCGCGGCGGTGGCCATCGTCGTTTTCTCCGCAGCCGGCGCGGTCGCCTGGTATCACGCCGCCGTCATGGTGCCCGGCTGCGCGCTCGGCGGCTATGCCGGCATCGCGGTCGCCAAGCGGGTGCCGCAAACGGTATTGCGTTGGATCGTGGTGGCGGCGGGGTTGGGGCTGTCGGTCTATTACTTCGTGACGGGGTGAGGTATGGACCCAGACGCTGCGCTCCATCTCGCACTTGATCGGGCTTACGAAACGTTCGGGACATACCCGCAACCGACGGGCATGGAAGCGTCGCCGCTGCGCGATCCCAAGAGGTTTCGAACACTTACAAGGAAACCCCTTCGACGCTTGAGCGTCGATGAACTGAGTGGCTACGCCGGGTGGGCCATGACCACCGTTGGCGAGGTCGAGGACTACAAGCATTTTCTCCCTCGCATTTTGGAACTGGCGGTCAGTTCAGGCGTCCTCGAACCTGAAATCGTCGCGTCGAAATTGCGGTACGGTCACTGGCAGGATTGGCCGCCGCAAGAGAAGAGCGCCCTCATCGACGTGTTCTGCGAAGCCTGTGTGCAGGCACTCGACGAGCATACGGACGAATATGATGCGAGCTGTTGGTTCTGCGGAATGGCCAAGCTCGCTATTGACCTGCAGCCGACCATGCAGGCGTGGGAATCCGCGTCCTCGTCCAACGCCGCGCTCCAACTGGCGCAATTGTTGCGCTCGACGCTGCTGTTCGAGAACGATGTGGACGAGATGGGCTATTGGGGCGACATAGCATCCGAAACCGTGCGGTCGATCAGAGCTTGGCTGCTTGGCCCGAATGTCCACACCAGACTTACATTAGCAAGGCTCGCGACGGCAAGCAACGACATCTGGATGCTGGATCAGGCTTTAGGGGCGCGGGATCGTCTAGTCAGACAGCAGGTCCAGTGAAGCGGTGCATCCGTCCTGCCGACCTCGAGGTCACGGCCTCAGCAAATCAGGCCGCCGCTCCGAGGTGAGCTTCACGGCTTCCTCATGGCGCCATTTCTCGATCGCGGCGTGGTTGCCCGAGGTAAGCACGCCGGGGATTTCCATGCCTTCGAAGACCTGCGGCCGCGTGTAGTGCGGATGTTCGAGCAGGCCGTTCTCGAAGCTTTCATGCGTGCCGGATTCCGGATTGCCCATCACGCCTGGCAGGATGCGGACAATGGCATCGAGCAGGATCTGGGCAGCCGGCTCGCCGCCAGAGAGGATGTAGTCGCCGATCGAAACTTCTTCGAGGCCGCGGGAATCGATCACGCGCTGGTCGACGCCTTCGAAACGGCCGCAGACGATGACGACGCCATCGCCGCTAGCGAGTTCGCGGACGCGTGCCTGGTCGAGTGGCCGTCCGCGCGGGCTCATCAGCAGGCGGGGGCGCTCATCGCGGCCGACGGAATCGATTGCCGAGGCCAGCACATCGGCGCGCAGCACCATGCCCGCCCCGCCGCCGGCCGGCGTGTCATCGACATTACGATGCTTGCTGGTCGCGAAGTCGCGGATCTGCACGGTATCGAGCTGCCAGTCGCCGCGGGCAAGCGCCTTGCCGGAGAGCGAATCCCCGAGGAAACCCGGGAACATTTCCGGGTAAAGCGTCAGTACCGTGGCGTGGAACGGCTTCACGCCTTGCTCCTCTCCGGATTGTCGTCATCTGGATCGTCTTCGGTGATCAGCCCTGCCGCGACGGGATCGATCAGGATCGAGCCGCCTTCGAAATCGATTTCGAGCACGGCTGCTTCGTTGAACGGGATCATTTGCGAGCGCTTGCCCTTCTGGGTCAGCTCGAGAATGTCGCCGGCGCCGAAATCGAAGATCGCGGTGATGGTGCCCCAATTGTTGCCCTCGGCGTCGAGCGCATCGAGGCCTTCGAGATCGGCATAGAAGAATTCGTCCTCGTCGAGGTCCTCGTCGTCGAGCGTATCGCGGTCGACATAGAGATCGGTGCCGTTGAGCGCCTCGGCGGCGTTGCGGTCGTTGACGCCGCGGAAGCGCACGACGGCCATGTTCTTGTGCACGCGGATATCGAGGACTTCGAAGGGCGAGCCCTCGACATCGTAGAGCGTGCCATATTCGCCGATCGCCATGGGGTCGCCGGTATAGGGTTTGACGCGCACTTCGCCGCGCAGGCCCTGGGCCGCGCCGATCGTGGCCATCAGGACGAGGGTGCCGGGAGTTTTAGGGCCGTTGGACATTTCTTGCTCTCTCGGTTGGCAGAATGCCTTTTTACCGTCTGGCGGGCTAAAAGGAAAAGCCCCCGCATTGTGGACCTGCGAGGGCTGCATCAATCTCCGCCGTCATCCTCGGCCTTGTGCCGAGGATCTGGTGAGAGTGGAATGTGCCATTGACGGCGCATCCTCGGTGGCTGTTCCAGATCCTCGGGACGAGCCCGAGGATGACGTCGCATATTGCGCGACGGTCCGTTGCCGTTCAGACAACCGGATTATTCAGCAGCGGCGGCTTCTTCAACCTTGGCTGCCTTTTCCTTGGCGCGCTCTTCAGCCTTCTTGCCGGGCTTTGCCTTTTCCGGGTTGGAGCGGGCTTCGCGCTTGGCGAGACCGGCTTCGTCGAGGAAGCGCAGCACGCGATCGGTCGGCTGGGCGCCGTTGTCGATCCAATGCTGGACGCGCTCGCCGTTGATCACGACGCGGTTGGCGTCGTCCTTGCCGAGCATTGGGTTCCACGAGCCGAGCTTCTCGATGAAGCGGCCATCGCGCGGCGAACGGGCGTCGGCAACGACGACGGTGTAATACGGACGCTTCTTGGAGCCGCCACGGGCGAGACGAATTTTCAGGGACATTGGTATTCTCCTTAGGTCTTTATCTGTCTGTTGATCTGGTATTTCGGCCGCTGCCCTCAGGCGGCGGTATTCTCAGTTGCGCCACCGATATCGGCGGCGATTGCCTCATGATGCCGGATCACTTCCGTGATGATGAAGTTCAGGAACTTCTCGGCAAAATCAGGATCCAGATCGGCATCCCGGGCAAGCTGCCTGAGACGATTGATCTGGTATTCCTCGCGCGCCGGATCGGCCGGCGGCAGATTGTGGGTCGCCTTGAGAACGCCGACCGCCTTTGTGCAGCGGAAGCGCTCGGCGAGCATGTGGACCAGCGCCGCGTCGATATTGTCGATCGACTGGCGATAGCCGCTGAGCTGGTTCTTGATTTCAGGATCGGTCATGAAATCCTCAGTTCTCACTTCTTTTTCGGAAGACCGGGGAAGCCGCCGCCCAGGCCCGGAAGTTTCGGGCCGCCAAGGCCCGGCAATCCACCGCCAAGACCGGGCATGCCGCCGCCTGGCCTGAAGCCGCTGGCTTCAGCCTGTTTGGCGAGAGCTTCGAGCTGCTTCGGGTCCATCTTCGAGAGGTCGGGCATGCCGCCCATTCCACCCATGCCGCCGCCGAGACCACCCAGACCCATCTTGTTGGCCAGGCCGCCCATCATCTGCTTCATCATGCCGCCGCCCTTGCCGCCGCCCATCGCCTTCATCATATCGGCCATGCCACGGTGCATCTTGAGCACCTTGTTGATTTCAGCGGCATCGGTGCCGGAGCCGGCGGCGATGCGCTTCTTGCGCGAATGCTTGAGGATATCGGGATTGGCGCGCTCGGCCTTGGTCATCGAGGAGATAATGGCGATCTGGCGCTTGATCGCCTTATCGTCGAAGCCGGCGCCGGCCAGCTTGTCCTTCATCCCGGACATGCCGGGCATCATGCCCATGATACCGCCCATGCCGCCCATGTTCTGCATCTGCTTGAGCTGCTCGGCCAGGTCGCCGAGATCAAACTTGCCCTTGGCCATCTTCTGGGCCATGGCCGCCGCTTTTTCGGCGTCGATTGTTTCGGCGGCCTTCTCGACGAGGCTGACGATGTCGCCCATGCCGAGAATACGATCGGCGATGCGGCGGGGATGGAACTCCTCGAGCTCCGTCATCTTTTCGCCTGATCCGATCAGCTTGACCGGCTTGCCGGTGACGGCGCGCATGGAAAGGGCCGCACCGCCACGGCCGTCGCCGTCCATGCGGGTCAGCACGAGGCCTGTTATGCCGACGCGCTCATCGAAATTGCGGGCAAGATTGACGGCGTCCTGGCCGGTCAGCGCATCGGCGACGAGCAGGATTTCATGCGGATTGGACTTCCGCTTGATCTCCGCCATCTCGATCATCAGCGGTTCGTCGATATGGGTGCGGCCGGCGGTGTCGAGGATCACGACATCATGGCCGCCGAGCTTGGCGGCCTGCACGGCGCGGGCGGCGATATCGACCGGCGACTGGCCCTGTATGACAGGTAGCGTATCGACGCCGGTCTGGACGCCCAACTGGCGGAGCTGCTCCTGCGCGGCCGGACGGCGCGTGTCGAGCGAGGCCATCAGGACCTTCTTGCGGTCGCGGGTGGTCAGCCGGAGCGCGAGCTTGCCTGATGTCGTGGTCTTGCCCGAGCCCTGCAGGCCAACCATCATAATGACGACCGGAGCGGGCGCGTTGAGATCGACCGTCGAACTCTCGGAGCCGAGCATCTCGACCAACTCGTCATGGACGATCTTGACGACCATCTGGCCGGGCTTGATCGACTTCAGAACCTCGGCGCCGACGGCCTTATCGCGGACGCGATCGGTGAAGGTGCGGACGACTTCGAGCGCAACGTCGGCTTCGAGAAGCGCGCGGCGAACTTCGCGCAGCGCCGCAGAGACGTCCGCCTCCGACAGCGCGCCGCGCCCGGTCAGTCCGTTCAATATGCTGCCCAGGCGTTCCTGAAGGCTCTCAAACATTCCATCAATCCTTCTGTCCGGAGGTCTTTTCCGGAACATCGGTATCGGGCCAATTCGAAACAAGAGACAAAGCCGAAAAGCACCCGAGGGCGCAACGCGCTGTCGGGTGTTGACCTCCGGGATCGTGGTTTTACGACTTCCCGGTCGGCTGCTGTCACATATGTCGGACGGGCAGATGGGCGGGCTTTAACCGCAATAACAGGGGAAAGTCAAGCCGGAGCCGAAATTCGTGGGCTCGGTTGCTTCGCCTAAGCGTGACGGGGCACCACAACCTGCCAAAAAGCTGTCCGCCGGTAGCCGCCAGAAAATCTTTTCGCAGGTGTAGCAAATGTAACAGCGGGACGGTTGAATTGATGCAAAGAATGACCCGTCAACAAAAAAGGCCATCAACCGGAGTAGAGCAGCCGAGCCTCCAGCCGGCAGCACGCTCCAGGCCAGACGCAAGCCCCTCGGGAACCCCCATCCCGAGGGTTTTGCGATTCCAGCCTCAAGAATTTCAAAACTCATATCCAAACAGCTCGATCACCAGCCGGTCGCGGGTGGCGACCAGTTCGCGGAGTTCGTCCGTGTAATAGTCGCGATAGGTCGAGAGTGTGCGGTTCGACGTGTTCTTCGGCGTCGGTGCGTTCTTCTTGAGGATCTTTTCCGCATTGGGCTTCATACCGAGCTTTTCGCGGTTTTCCAGCACGAAGTCGGAGAAATCCTCGGTCAGCGATTCCGATTTGAAGACCTTGTCATAGAGCGCCCAGCGTTTCTGGTGACGGATCGCCTGGTCCATGTTGCGGATGTTCCACCAGCCCATGGCGAGCACCGGATGCGGCGTGGTGACCCGCATGAAGCGGTAGGAGTAGAAGCCGAGGAACTTATTGAGCGAGGTTTTGGAATAGGGGTGGCCGACCATCACCTCGTTGAGGAATTTGGGATCGGAGAGCGCTCTCAGCCAGGTGGCGAAGCTCTCCTTGGGGTTTTCGTTGTCGAACAGCTTCTTGGCCTCTTCAGGCCCGAGCACCTTGCGGACATCGCGGAAGAACAGCACGTTGGGCTGCTTGATCGAATAGGCCCACATCGAGACATACCAGTCCCAGGGATTGCGGACGGTGGCGAAGGCATATTTGCCCCGCTTCCAAAAGAAGGGGCGGCCCTTGGTAACCGGCGCATGGCGGGTGACGCGGACCGGCTTGCCCGCGACGAGCTTCCTCAGCAGCGCGGCGATGTAGGTGCTGCCCGTCTTGTAGACGTCCAGATAGATGAACTTCTCGTATTCGATCATGGGCGGATAGTCCGTATCGCGAAGGCGCTTTATTGTCGCGCGGCTCTTTATGCCGGAAAGGGCGGATGGTCAATTTGCGGTCGATCTGGGATCAGAACGTATAGCCGAACAGGTCGATGAAGAAGCGGTCGCGCTTAGCAACGAGATCGCGAAGTTCGTCCGTGTAATAGTCGCGATAGCTTTCCAGCGTGCGCTTGGAGACGTTCTTGTGCTTGTCGGCCTGCTTGTTGATGATCTCGACGGCGCGATCGACGAAGCCGAGCTGCTTGCCGTTCTTCGCGGCAAACTCCGCGAATTCCTGGTCGAGCGTCTCGGATTTCATCAGCACGTCGTACATCGCCCAGCGCTTCTGCGCCGCCACCGCGCCGTCCAGCGAATTGATGAAGGGCTTGCGCAGGAAAATTTCCGGATAGGGCATCGTCACCCGCATGAAGCGGTAGGTGTAAAAGCCCATGAAACCCATCAGGCCGGACGACGGCAGGCGATGGCCCTTGAGCGCCTGGGCGAGGAACGCCGGGTCATGCATCGATCTCAGCCATTTGGGGAACGCGACCTTGGGATTGTCCATCTCGTAGAGTTCGTTGAGCTTTTCCTGCCCGAAGCCCTGCTTGATATGCTCATAGAGAGGGTTTTCGACCGTGTGGCCATAGGCCCACATCGAGACGTACCAGTCCCAGGGATTGCGCACCGTGGCGAAAACCAGCTTGCCGCCCTTCCAGGTGAACGGCCGGCCCTTGGTGAGCGGCGCGTGGCGCTTGATCCGCACCGGCTTTTCGGTGGAGATTTTCTTGAGCAGGAAATTGATGTGGGTGCTGCCGGTCTTGTAGACGTCGAGGTAAATGAAGTTCTTGTACTCTATCATCTGAGTTCCGCTTGGGTGGGCCGGCGCCAATTCTTGCCGGCTGCCCTAGCATTGCTCGAGCCCGCGCGCAATTCGCCGGGCCTTGCAAAGGCCGTCCGCCGCGCTATGTCCATGAGACAGCAACCGGAAAACCACATGGCGAAACCCCGCAAGCCGACCAATCCCTATCACCAGGGGCCGATATCGGATCATTTCAACGGCACCCGATTCTTCAATCCCGGCGGGGTCGGCCCCGGCACGCTGCGTGATCTCATCAAATGGAAATGGGGCGGGGAGAAGCCGGCGCCGTGGCCGAAGAGCTTTCCGAGCCCCTTTGCCGGCAACAAGCCGGCGGAGCGGATCGAGGGAGCCGGACTGCGGGTGACCATGATCGGACATGCGAGCCTGCTGATCCAGACAGCGGGGCTGAATATCCTGATCGATCCGGTGTTTTCCGAGCGCACCAGCCCGTTCTCGTTTATAGGACCAAAGCGGCACAATCCGCCTGGCGTCGCCTTCACTGAGCTGCCGCCCATCGACTTGATCCTGGTCACCCACAATCACTACGACCATCTCGACCTTGCCTCGCTCAGGATGCTGCAAGCGAGCTTCAAGGCGCCTATCATCACGCCGCTCGGCAACGATACGATCATCCGCCGCGCGGTGCCGGATGTCGATATCACTGTCACGGACTGGGGCGACCGGACGGAATTCCGCGATGGCGTCATCATCCATACCGAGCCCTGCCACCATTGGTCGGCACGGGGATCGCGAGAACGTCGCATGGCGCTGTGGGCCGCCTTCGTGATCGAAACGCCGCAGGGAAAGATCTACCACATCGGCGATACCGGCTTTCACGACGGCATCAATTATCGCGCGGCGGCGGAAAAGCATGGCGGCTTCCGGCTCGGCATATTGCCTGTTGGAGCCTACGAGCCGCGCTGGTTCATGAAGGGCCAGCACCAAAACCCGGAAGAGGCGGTGGAGGGGATGCGGCTGGCCAAAATCGCACATGCGGTGGGACATCATTGGGGGACGTTTCAGCTGACGAATGAGGCTGTGGAGGAGCCGGTGAAGGCGCTGGACGAGGCGCTTGCGAAGGCGGGAATCGAGGCGCAGCGGTTTCGGGCGTTGCGTCCGGGGGAAGCGGTGGATGTTCCAAGGAATTAGCTTTCGCAGAGTTGCGGCGCTCGGAATGTGCGATCAGGAAAGACCCCCAACCACTCCCCAAATTGGGGAGTGGGACGGTAACGCCTGTAACTACGCATAACGGTGATGGGTACGGACTAGCGGGCTTGCGCTTTGTGCCGAGCACCCCTTATGATTGCAGGATGAGCAAGTTTTTTCATGGAACGTTTTTCTTCATACCAATCAGATGGTGCCTCTATACCCCAATCTGCTGGATGATGTTTTGGTGGATAACCGCCTCTTCACCTGAACTCAGTCTGGGGCCCTTTTTGAGCGCCACCTTGTTTACCGTGCTATTATTCAGCGGCTTTCTGATTGGATATATGCTTCGGTATCTCCTCAGCCGATTTGCAAAACAGCATCGAGACGAAGACGTAGACGGAGAGGAGTTGGGTCGAGCCGAGATAGCCATTGGCATCCCCGAACGTGCCGGTCGTGATTGGCGTTCACATCATTCTCAGTCACCAGACTCGCGAACTTGAGCCACTCAAGCGGATACACCGGCTAAGACAAAACGAGACACCTGCGATGCTTGGGGGATGGAGAGGCCGGTGGGAGTCGAACCCACCACGACGGATTTGCAGTCCGCTCCCTAACCGCTCGGGCCGATCGGGCTCGGCCTCATCGGCCTGAGCGCTACCATAGCAGCGGCAGATAGCCAACCCCTCCTACACCGCCGGAAGGATTTCTCCCTCGGCGTGATCTTCCGATGAAAGCACACCTGTTTCAAGGGAGGAGTTGGGACGGTGTCTCATAAACGGGACTGGCAATTTCACCTGAATTGGCCCATATACAGCCGGAAATCTCAAAGGACTGATCTTGGCATGACGATGGATGCGCAATTCGCGAAGATGAACGGGCTTGGCAACAAGATCCTGGTCGTCGACATGCGCGGACGTCGCGACAAGGTGACGCCGGATGCGGCGATCGCGCTTGCGGCCAATGCCGAGACCCATTTCGACCAGATCATGGCCGTCTACGATCCCAAGGCACAAGGCACCGATGCCTGGATCGACATCCTCAATTCCGATGGCAGCTTCGCCCAGGCCTGTGGCAACGGCACGCGTTGCGTGGTTCAGGCGCTGGCCGCCGAGACCGGGCGCAAGGCCTTCACCTTTCAGACCGTTGCCGGCATTCTCAATGCCGAGGAACATGACGACGGCTCGATCTCGGTGGATATGGGCAAGCCGGAATTTGCCTGGGACAAGATACCTCTATCAGAGGAATTCGCCGATACGCGCCGCATCGAATTGCAGATAGGGCCGATCGACAATCCGATCCTGCATTCGCCCTCGGCAATGTCGATGGGCAATCCGCATGCGATCTTCTGGGTCGACAGGGATGTCCGGGATTACGATCTCGACCGTTTCGGCCCGCTGCTCGAAAACCATCCTGTTTTTCCCGAGCGCGCCAATATCTCGATTGCCCGTATTCGCTCCGACAGCGAACTCGATCTCAGGACCTGGGAACGCGGCGCCGGGCTTACGCTCGCCTGCGGTTCGGCGGCCTGTGCCGCCGCGGTGTCCGCTGCCCGCACGCGGCGAACCGGCCGCCAGGTCAAGGTCAACATGCCAAGCGGCGGCCCGCTGTTCATCGACTGGCGCGACGACGATCATGTCGTGATGACCGGCCCGGCCGAATGGGAATGGTCCGGCCAGCTTGATCCCGCGACGGGCGCCTATGCCAGGGAACGCCAAGAGGCGGCGGCCCAGTGAGCGGCGTCGACGTCATCACCTTCGGCTGCCGGCTCAACACCTACGAATCCGAGATCATCAAGGCGGAGGCCAGGCGGGCGGGGCTCAACAATGCTCTGGTCTTCAACACCTGTGCGGTGACCGCTGAAGCCGTGCGCCAGGCGCGGCAGGCGATACGCCGCGCGCGCCGGGAAAATCCCGAAAGCCGCATCATCGTCACCGGCTGCGCGGCGCAAACCGAGGGCGCCACCTTTGCCGAGATGCCCGAGGTCGATGCCGTGCTCGGCAACGAGGAGAAGCTGAAGGCCGCAAGCTATCGCAGCCTGCCGGATTTCGGCATTGCCGCGAGCGAGAAACTCCGCGTCAACGACATCATGAGCGTGACCGAGACCGCGCCGCAGATGGTCAAGCTCATCGACGGGCATGTGCGCGCCTTCATCCAGGTGCAGAATGGCTGCGACCATCGCTGCACCTTTTGCATCATCCCCTATGGCCGCGGCAACTCCCGTTCGGTGCCGATGGGCGCGGTGGTGGACCAGGCGCGTATGCTGGCCGAAAACGGCTATTCCGAGATCGTGCTGACCGGCGTCGATGCCACGAGCTATGGAGCGGACCTGCCCGGTACGCCATCGCTAGGCTTGCTCGCCAAGTCGATCCTCAAGCATGTGCCGGAGATTAGCCGGCTAAGATTGTCGTCCATCGACAGCGTCGAGGCGGATGATCATCTCTGGGACCTGATATCAGACGAGCCGCGCTTCATGCCGCATCTGCATCTGTCGCTCCAGCACGGCGACAACATGATCCTCAAGCGCATGAAGCGGCGGCACAGCCGCGAAGACGCGATTGCATTCGTGGCTCGCGCCCGGTCTCTGCGGCCGGAAATGAGTTTCGGCGCTGATATCATCGCTGGTTTCCCGACCGAGACGGACGAGATGCTGGAGAATTCGGTGCGGTTGGCCGAGGAATGCGGCATTGCCAAGCTGCATGTGTTTCCTTTCTCGCCGCGCCAGGGCACGCCGGCGGCAAGGATGCCGCAACTCGATCGCGGATTGGTCAAGGCACGCGCGGCGCGGCTGCGCGAGGTTGGCGAACGGCTGCATCTCGCGCATCTCGCCGGCATGGTCGGGACGGTGCAAAGAATGCTGGTCGAGAATACCGGCATGGCGCATACCGAGAATTTCACCCTGGTCGACGGATTGGGGCTGCCGCCAAGATCGCTGATTGATGTTAGGATCGCGGGGCATAACGGCAAGAATCTGATTGCCGAGGCACTGCAGCGCGCGGCCGCCTGAACGAATAATGGAATGAACGCATGGCGTTAGGCTTCATCAAGAAAATCTTCTCCTTCGGCAGGGATGAAAAACCCGCGCCTGAAACCGTGGAGCAAGTTCGGCCCAGCGAGCAGGTCATTGCGCCTGAGGATGAACCTGTCCATTCCACCACGGTGCCGGAACTTGTCGACGAACTGGGCCGCATCGCCTCGGAGACCGGCCATGTCCTGCGTCCGGAAGAGCCCGAGATCGTGCCCCTTCCACGAGAGGAGGAAAGCGACGAGATCGCGGCGGAACTCGAAGCTCAGGCGGAGTCGATCGCCGAGTTTCAGGAAGCGGTCGAGGACGCCCCACTTGCGGAACCGTTAGCGGAGGAACTTGCGGCCGAGCCTCTCGCTGAAGCCGAGCCAGAGATTCCCGCCGAGCCCGAGACGCCAGTTGAAGCGGCCTTCGCTGTCGAGCCGGTTCTGGAAATTGCCGAGCCGGAAATTCCGGAACCTGTCGAAGAGATTGCGCCCGAGCCAGAACCGGCGCCGATCGAAGAGCCCCGCACCCCGCCGGTCCTGCCGCAGGGCTTTGCCTCCGCTGCCGCGCGCGCCGAATCCTTGCCCATCGAGCCCGAACGCCGCCTCACCTGGATCGAGCGCCTGCGCCAGGGCCTGTCGCGCACCTCGGCGCAGTTGACATCGCAGATCACTTCACTCTTCACCAAGCGCAAGCTCGACGACGAGACGTTGCAGGACCTCGAAGACTTGCTGATCCAGGCCGATCTCGGCGTCGAGACTGCCCTCAGAATCACCGACACGCTGTCGGCCGAACGTTATGGCAAGGACGTGACCGGCGAGGACGTGTCGAAGATCATGGCGGCGGAGATCACCAAGGTGCTGGCGCCGGTCGCCAAGCCGCTGGAACTCGACCTCAATCACAAGCCGCATGTCATTCTGGTGGTCGGCGTCAACGGCACCGGCAAGACGACGACGATCGGCAAGCTTGCGGCCAAGCTGACACGGAGCGGCCTCAAGGTGATGCTGGCGGCGGGCGATACGTTCCGTGCCGCGGCGATCGAGCAGCTCCACATCTGGGCCGATCGCACCGGCGCCGATATCGTCTCGACCAAGCTCGGCGCCGATGCCGCAGGCCTCGCCTACGAGGCCTATGAAAAAGCGAAGCTTTCCGGACATGACGTGCTGATCATCGACACCGCCGGACGGCTGCAGAACAAGGTCGAGCTGATGGCGGAGCTCGAAAAGATCGTGCGCGTGCTTGGCCGTCTCGACCCCGATGCACCGCATACGGTGCTGCAAACGCTCGATGCCACGACCGGCCAGAATGCGCTCAACCAGGTCGAGATATTCCGCAATGTCGCCGGCGTCTCGGGTCTGATCATGACCAAGCTCGACGGCACGGCGCGCGGCGGCATCCTGGTCGCGATCTCAGCAAAGCACAAACTGCCGATCTGCTTCATCGGCGTCGGCGAGGGTGTGGATGATCTCGAGCCGTTCAACGCCAAGGATTTCGCCGAGGCGATCGCCGGAATCCAGAACAAATAATCCTTCCCATTCGTCCCTGTTGGGACTAATCGGAAACCGTGAGACATATGGAAGACAAGATGGCTGAAGAAAGCGAAACCCGGCTGCCGGAAGCCCACAAGGAAAATGCCGGCCTGAAGCTGGCCCTCGAACTCGGGCCGCTCCTGGTGTTTTTTCTTGGCAATTCCTATGGCGAGCGCCTCGCCAAATGGTTCCCTGCGCTTGGTGAGCTCGGCGGGCCACTGTTCATCGCGACGGGCCTGTTCATGGCTGCGACGGTGATCTCGCTGGTGGCGTCCAAGATCATCGTCGGCAAGCTGCCGTTGATGCCGCTGGTATCCGGCGTCGTGGTTCTCGGTTTTGGTGGCCTGTCTATCTGGCTGCAGAACGAGATGTTCATCAAGATGAAGCCGACGATCATCAATGCAATGTTCGGGATCGTCCTGCTTGGCGCGTTGCTGTTCGGCCGCTCACTTCTCGGCTATGTCTTCAACTCCGCCTTCCAGCTCGACCAGGAAGGCTGGAACAAGCTGACCCTGCGCTGGGGCCTGTTCTTCATCTTCCTGGCGATCCTCAACGAAGTCGTGTGGCGGAATTTCTCGACCGACGCCTGGGTGACCTTCAAGGTCTGGGGCACGATGCCGATCACCATTCTCTTCACGCTCAGTCAGATGCCGCTGATCATGAAGCACTCCGTCGAGGTCAAGGAGTGACGGCTACGACCGTTCCTCCACAGCAAAGCAACCGGGGGCTCGTCACCGCGCTCGTTGCATTCCTGATTATACTCGCAATCCAGATCGTGCTCGAACGCGTTTTGGATCGCGTCTGGATCTGCGAATGCGGCTATGTGAAACTCTGGGAAGGCGGCGTCAACACGCCGGGAAATTCCCAGCATCTGAGCGACTGGTACACGCCGAGCCACATCATCCATGGGTTTTTGTTCTATGGGCTGGCGTGGCTGCTGTTTCGCAACCGGCCGATCGCCTTCCGCCTCGGCTTCGCGGCGCTGATCGAGGCGGCGTGGGAGGTGCTGGAGAACTCGCCTGTTATCATCGACCGCTACCGCACGGCGACGATCGCGCTGGATTACTACGGTGATTCGATCCTCAATTCGGCCATGGATACGGTCTGGATGGCCGTGGGTTTCCTGCTGGCCTGGCGCCTGCCGGTATGGCTTATCGTGGCGCTGGCGATCGCGGCCGAGCTTTTCACCGGCTATGTGATCCGCGACAATCTCACGCTGAATGTCATCATGCTGGTCTGGCCGATGGATGCGATCAAGGCCTGGCAGGGCGGGGTTTAATCAACTCCGCGCCCCATTTAGCGCTTCGTCGATCTTCGGCAACAACTCGTTCTTCACACTGTCATTCGTGAATGGCCCGACATGCTTGTAGAGAATGACACCCTCCGGGCTGACGAGGAAGGATTCCGGGATGCCGTAGACGCCCCAGTCGATGGCGGCACTGCCCTTGGGATCGATGCCGATGGCGCGGAAGGGGTTGCCCAGTTCGCCGAGGAAGGCGAGCGCGTTGTCGTTCCTGTCCTTGTAGTTGATGCCGACGACATTGATGCGCGGATCCTGCGAAAGGCCGAGGATGATCGGGTGTTCCTGCCGGCATGGGATGCACCAGGAGGCCCAGACATTGACCAGTGTCAGCTTGCCCTTGACGGCGGCAGTATTCAAAGCCGGCACGGGCTGGCCGGCGCGGATGGCGCCATCGAGCGGCTCAAGCGCCAGATCAGGTGCGGGCTTGCCGATCAGGGCGGAGGGGATGACGGAATTATCCCTGCCCGACATAAGCTGGAAAAGGAACACCGCGACCAGCGCGCCGAAGAGCGCCAGCGGCAGGAAGGCGATGATCAGGCGGTGGGATTTTTTCGGCGGTGTCGGCGTGGCGGCGGTCACGTCGCGTCTCCGGACGGTTCGGCCGAACGGCGGCGGATGCCTTGTGCCTCAAGCCGCTTGAGTTCCCGCTTCAGGCGCAGGCTTTCGAGCCATGTGTAGCCGGTGACTGCGGTGAGAACGACAAACGCGATGCCCCAGGCGGAATAGACGTAAAAGCTGTGGTCTGGCATTATTGACCTGCCTGGGCGACACGCGCCGCATGCCGGCGCATGACGGAAATCCGCCGCCGCCAGATCTCGCTGCGGATCGCCATCAGGTGCAGCGTGAAGAACAGCAGCGTAAACGCGATAGCCATGACGAGCAGCGGCCAGAGAAATTCCGGCGCGATCGTCGGGCCATCGAGGCGAATGACGCTTGCCGGCTGATGCAGCGTGTTCCACCATTCGACCGAGAACTTGATGATCGGTATATTGACGAAACCCACGAGGATCATGATGGCGCTGACGCGCGCCGCCCGGCCCGGATCGTCCATCGCGCGGTTGAAGGCGATCAGGCCGAGATACATCAGGAACAGCACGAAGACCGAGGTCAGCCGCGCATCCCACACCCACCATGTGCCCCACATCGGCTTGCCCCAGAGCGAGCCGGTGACAAGCGCCAGAAAGGTGAAGGCGGCGCCGAGCGGTGCTGCCGATTTCGCCGCGACATCGGCAAGCGGATGGCGCCAGACCAGCGTGCCGAGCGCGGCGAGCGCCATAACAGTGTAGCACATCATCGAAAGCCAGGCCGCCGGCACATGGATATACATGATGCGAACCGTCTCGCCCTGCTGGTAATCCCCCTCGGTGGTGAAGCTGAGATAGATGCCGATGGCGAAAAGAATTGCGGTCAGCGCCGCCAGCCACGGCAGGACGGCACTCGCAATCGCGATGAATCGCGTCGGATTGGCAAGCGAGGAGAGCTTGGACCGGGTGGCGGCGGTTTCTGTCATTGGCGTTTCCATAGCCTGTTTGGGCCCGGCTCGCAATTGATCCGCGTCAAGCCCACCGCTCGCAATCGGATCATTGGCCAATCATTCGGACGATGCGCGTAGCGCGAGGCTTGCGGCATATGGTCCGATCACGGCGAAGAACAGGCTGAGCGCCAGAAGAGCGAGGAATGGCGGCAGGAATGGGGCCGGGTCTTCCACCGCAGCATAAACGGCCGAGACGCCGAAGATCAGCACGGGAATGGTCAGCGGCAGGACGAGAATCGAGACGATCAATCCGCCGCGTGGCAGTGATACGGCGACCGCCGCACCCGCCGCCCCGATGAAGGTGATGGCGGGCGAGCCGGCGAGCAGGGTCAGCACCAGCGCGCCGATCGAAACCTCGCTCATGTTCATGAACAGGCTGAGCAGTGGCGCGGCGATAATCAGCGGGAGGACGCCCGCGACCCAATGCGCCAGGCACTTGACGAAGACGATCAGCGTCAGCGGCACCTCCTGCATCATCAGCAGATCCAGAGAGCCATCATCACGCTCGGCCTGGAACAGGCGGTCGAGGCCCAACAATGATGCGAGCAGCGCGCCGATCCACAGGATGGCGGGGCCGATGCGGGCGAGCAGGTTGAGATCGGGACCGACGCCGAAAGGAATGACGGTGACGATGATCATGAAGAACAGAATGCCGGTGAGCATGCCGCCGCCGGCGCGGATGCCGAGCTTGATGTCGCGGAGGAAGAGGGCGGTCATGATTTTGCTCCTCTTCGCGTACGAGAAGACCCCGCCCCGAAACCCCTCCCCACAAGGGGGAGGGGCCAAGCCGTGGCACCCGATCCGCCCCTATTTTCCGTCTGGATATGTTGCGCCGAAGACAGTGCCCCTTGCCGGGCGATGAGTAGGGTGGGCCGGTGCCGCAGGCTAAGCCCCTCCCCCTTGTGGGGAGGGGTTTGGGGCGGGGTCTTTGAGAGGCAGAGATTCATGCAAGCGCCTCATGATACTCAAACCCCTTCATCTCCAGCCTCTTCGCGCCCTCCAGCCCCAGTTCCTGATGCGTTGCCGCGATAATAATCCCCCCTCTATCCAGATGCCCCCGCATCAGCCCGGCAAACAATTCCTCCGACTGCACGTCGACCGCCGCCGTCGGCTCATCGAGCAGCCAGACCGGTCGCCAGGCGCAGAGCAGCTTTGCCATCGCCATGCGGCGCTGCTGGCCTGCGGAGAGATAGCCGAAGGGGAGATGCAGCAGTTCGGCGAGGCCCAGCCGGGTGGCGGCTTCGTCGGGCTCCACGCCAGCGCCGCCGGTGAAATCGCCCATGAAGCGCTTCCAGAAGACAAGGTTCTCCTCGACCGTCATCTCCCGCTTCATCGCGTTGCGATGGCCGAGATAGTGGCAGGCCTCGGCGGCACGGGGAATCGCCGCGCCGTCGACAGAGACCGTCACCTGTCCCGTCTCGCTTGCCAGCAATCCCGCGATCACCCGGATCAGCGTCGACTTGCCCGAACCGTTGCGACCTGTAACGATAAGCGCCTCACCCGCTTGCAACGCAAACGAGATGCTGGAAAAGATGAGGTCTTCGCCGCGCCGCGCCGCGAGATTGCTCACCGTCAATTCAGTCAAATCCGCCTCCGACCCGGCTCACGCCGCAACGCAAAAAAATTATCTATTGGACCTAAGTTTGTATGGCACCTTGTTTAGAAATTATCTATATCAACAGCAACCACGCCAGCAGCCGGTGTGATTATCATCCTAGCGCCGAACTTGGAATTGCGGGGGCAATTCTACGTGCGGACAGCGGAAATGGCTGCACCCGCATCCCAACAAGCGCCTGATGGCGCCGGGCGTTCGCACGTCAGTTCAAAGCTGATCAGACGAAACGGGTTCATTTCATGTCCAAATCCCATGACAGTTTCAATTGCCGCAGCACACTAACCGTGAACGGCAAGGAATATGTTTATTACAGCCTCCCCAAGGCCGAGGCGAACGGCCTCGCCGGCATTTCAAAACTCCCCTTTTCGATGAAGGTGCTGCTCGAAAATCTTCTCCGCAATGAGGATGGCCGTTCGGTCACCAAGGAAGATATCGAAGCCGTCGCCGCCTGGCTGACCAATCGCGGCCTGACCGAATATGAAATCGCCTACCGCCCCGCCCGCGTGCTGATGCAGGATTTCACCGGCGTTCCCGCTGTCGTCGATCTTGCCGCGATGCGCGATGCCATGGTGTCGCTCGGTGGCGACCCCGAGAAGATCAACCCGCTGGTGCCCGTCGATCTCGTCATCGACCATTCGGTCATCGTCGACGAATTCGGCACGCCGACCGCGCTCGCGCGCAATGTCGAGCTTGAATACGAGCGCAACGGCGAGCGCTACCGCTTCCTGAAATGGGGCCAGCAGGCATTCGAGAATTTCCGCGTCGTGCCCCCCGGCACCGGCATCTGTCATCAGGTCAATCTCGAATATCTCGGCCAGACCGTCTGGACGCGCGACGAGGACGGCGAGACGACCGCCTATCCCGACACCTGCGTCGGCACCGATTCGCACACGACCATGATCAACGGTCTCGGCGTTCTGGGCTGGGGTGTTGGCGGCATCGAGGCGGAAGCTGCCATGCTAGGCCAGCCGGTTTCCATGCTGCTGCCCGAAGTGATCGGCTTCAAGCTTACCGGCAAGGTCAAGGAAGGCGTCACCGCCACCGACCTCGTGCTGACGGTCGTGCAGATGCTGCGCAAGAAGGGCGTGGTCTCCAAGTTCGTCGAATTCTTCGGCGAAGGCCTTGAGTCCATGTCGCTTGCCGACCGTGCGACCATCGGCAATATGGGTCCGGAATATGGCGCCACCTGTGGCTTCTTCCCTGTCGACGGCGAGACGATCAACTACCTCACCATGTCCGGCCGCGACACCGACCGCATCGCGCTGGTCGAGGAATATTCCAAGCTGCAGGGCATGTGGCGGGACTCGGAAGGCGCCGACATCGTCTTCACCGACACGCTCGAACTCGATCTCGGCAGCGTCGTGCCCTCGATGGCCGGCCCGAAGCGTCCGGAAGGCCGCATCCCGCTCGAAGGCATTGCCGATGGCTTCGAAGCCGCACTCGAAGGCGATTACAAGAAGCCCGGCCAGCTGAAGGTGCGCTATCCCGTCGAAGGCACCGATTACGACCTCGGCCATGGCGATGTCGCGATTGCCGCCATTACCTCATGCACCAACACATCCAACCCTTCGGTGCTGATCGCCGCCGGCCTCCTCGCCCGCAACGCGGTCGCCAAGGGCCTGACATCCAAGCCGTGGGTCAAGACCTCGCTGGCCCCGGGAAGCCAGGTCGTCGCCGAATATCTCAGCCGGTCGGGCCTGCAGACCGATCTCGACAAGCTCGGCTTTAACCTGGTCGGCTTCGGCTGCACCACCTGCATCGGCAATTCCGGACCGCTGCCGGCTCCGATCTCCAAGACGATCAACGACAAGGGCTTGATCGCCGCCGGCGTGCTTTCGGGCAACCGCAATTTCGAAGGCCGCGTCTCACCCGACGTGCAGGCGAATTACCTCGCCTCGCCGCCGCTGGTCGTCGCTTACGCTCTCGCCGGTTCGGTGCAGATCGACCTCACCGAGGAGCCGATCGGCAATGACCAGCAGGGCAACCCTGTGTTCCTCAAGGATATCTGGCCCTCCTCGAAGGAGATCCAGGAATTCATCATGAAGTATGTCACGCGCGAACTCTACGCATCGAAATATGCCGATGTGTTCAAGGGCGACTCGAACTGGCAGGACGTCAAGATTCCCGAAGGCAAGACTTATGCCTGGGACGACGACTCGACCTATGTGCAGAACCCGCCCTATTTCGTCGGCATGAAGCAGGCGGCCATCGGCGTCACCGACATCCAAGGTGCCCGTGTGCTCGGCCTGTTCGGCGACAAGATCACCACTGACCATATCTCGCCCGCGGGCTCGATCAAGGCGGCGTCGCCGGCCGGCAGCTACCTGATCAACCACGGCGTCTCGGTGGCCGATTTCAACCAGTACGGCACGCGCCGCGGCAATCATGAAGTGATGATGCGCGGCACATTTGCCAATATCCGCATCCGCAACCACATGCTCGGACCGAACGGCAAGGAAGGCGGCTTCACGATCCACTATCCCTCCAAGGAAGAGATGTCGATCTACGACGCGGCGATGATGTACAAGGAAGAAGGCGTGCCGCTGGTGATCTTCGCCGGCGTCGAATATGGCAACGGTTCGTCGCGCGACTGGGCGGCTAAGGGAACCAACCTGCTCGGCGTCCGCGCCGTCATCGCCCAATCCTTCGAGCGCATCCACCGCTCCAACCTCGTCGGCATGGGCGTCGTGCCCTTCGTCTTCGAGGACGGTTCCGGCTGGGCTTCGCTCGGCCTCAAGGGCGACGAGATCGTCACCATCGAGGGACTGGCCACGATCAAGCCGCGCCAGAAGACGGTGGCGCATGTCACCTATGGCGACGGCAGCGTGAAGGACATCCCGATCATCTGCCGCATCGATACGCTCGACGAGATCGACTATTTCCACAATGGCGGGATTCTGCAGCAGGTGCTGCGGGATCTGGCCGCGTAAACACCGTCTCGTCAGAACAGAATTCCAAGCCGCCGGGCGAGACATCGTCCGGCGGCATTTCTTTGAAATTCCTAATTTCCCGTTAGAGCGTGGTGACGATCTAAGATTTTTGGGTTCCCAAAAGTCTGCAAATCCGCTTCAAAACTGGCTTTTGGAGGTCAGCGATGGATTGCGATGCCCTTCGGGATGTTCAGTGGAAACGAATGAAGGCCTTTGTGTCTAGCGGGACCAAAGGCAAGCGTGGTCCGCGCACGACCCGCCGGCCCGGATCGCCAGAAATATGCGACCGGGGTCTTGATATCCCTACAATATACATTATTTGA